>Ga0068860_100001433_pt1 | contig 25834 bp, 21 predicted proteins | sample KBSSwiS32_FD_66597 | JGI IMG/M metagenome (GOLD analysis project Ga0068860, IMG submission 66597) | Switchgrass rhizosphere microbial communities from Kellogg Biological Station, Michigan, USA - KBS Switchgrass S3-2 | ecosystem: Host-associated > Plants > Roots > Rhizosphere > Soil ...
TCCCTCGCCGCGATCCTCGAGTCGCGGGGCCTCAAAGTCACCCTCATCAAGCTGGATCCGTACCTCAACGTCGATCCGGGAACGATGTCGCCGTTCCAGCACGGCGAGGTGTTCGTCACCGACGACGGCGCCGAGACCGATCTCGACCTCGGCCATTACGAGCGCTTCATCACGACGCGGATGAAGAAGACGAACAATTTCACGACCGGCCAGATCTACAAGAGCGTGCTCGAGAAGGAGCGCCGCGGCGACTACCTCGGCAAGACCGTGCAGGTGATCCCGCACGTCACCAACGAGATCCAGGAGTTCATCAGGCGCGGCGCCGGAGCCGAAGGCGAAGCCCATCTGTACGATGTCGCGATCGTCGAGATCGGCGGCACGGTCGGCGACATCGAGTCGCTGCCCTTCCTCGAAGCCGTGCGCCAGATGAGCCTGAAGATGGGCCCGGGCAGCTGCGCGTTCCTGCACCTCACGCTGGTGCCCTGGATCCCGGCCGCCGGCGAGCTGAAGACCAAGCCGACCCAGCACAGCGTGCAGAAGTTGCGCGAGATCGGCATCATGCCGGACGCCCTGCTCTGCCGCGCCGACCGGCCGATCCCCGACGAGGAGCGTGCCAAGATCTCGCTGTTCGCGAACGTGCACGAGTTCGGCGTCATCTCGGTGTGGGACGTCGACAGCATCTACAAAGTGCCTCGCATGCTGCATGCGCAGGGTCTCGACGAGCTGATCTGCGCCAAGCTGCAGCTGCACACCAAGCCCGCGAACCTGACGCGCTGGGACAAGCTCGTCGACGAAGTCGAGCACCCGCAGCACGAGGTGACGATCGCGATGTGCGGCAAGTACGTCGATCTCTCCGACTCGTACAAGTCGCTCAACGAGGCGCTGCGCCATGCCGGCATCCACAACCATGCGCGGGTCAGGATCGAGTACGTCGACTCCGAGGATCTGTCGGCGACGAACGTCGCCAACCTGGCGCGCTTCGACGCGATCCTCGTTCCCGGCGGCTTCGGCAAGCGCGGCGTCGAGGGCAAGATCCTCGCCGCGCAGTACGCGCGCGAGAAGAAGATTCCCTACCTCGGCATCTGCCTCGGCATGCAGGTCGCGACGATCGAGTACGCGCGCCACAAGGCCGGCCTCGCCGGCGCCAACAGCACCGAGTTCGATCCCGAGGCCGAGCATCCGGTGATCGCCTTGATCGACGAATGGGAAGACCGCGACGGCTCGATCCAGACGCGCAATGCCCAGTCCGATCTCGGCGGCACGATGCGCCTCGGCGCGCAGAGCTCCGACGTCAAGCCCGGGACGCTCGCGCACGAGATCTACGGCAACGTCCTGACCGAGCGTCATCGCCATCGCTACGAGGCCAACGAGAACTACCTCGGCCAGCTCACGGACGCGGGTCTTGTGATCTCGGCGATCACGCAGCGCGAGAAGCTCACCGAGGTCGTCGAGCTGCCGACGAGCGTGCACCCGTGGTTCATCGGCGTCCAGTTCCATCCGGAGTTCAAGTCGACGCCCTGGGGCGGCCACCCGCTCTTCAAGTCGTTCATCCACGCCGCGCTCGCGCACCAGGCCGAGCGGGCCGTGAGAGTCGCTGCTTGAGCGTGCCGGCATGAAGCTCTGCGGATTCGAGGTCGGGCTCGACCGGCCGCTGTTCCTGATCGCCGGCCCTTGCGTCGTCGAGTCCGAGCAGCTGCAGATGGACGTCGCCGGCAAGCTCAAGGAGATTGCGGGCTCGCTCGGCGTGCCCTTCATCTTCAAGTCGAGCTATGACAAGGCGAACCGCTCGAGCGGCACGTCGTTCCGGGGTCCCGGCCTCGACAAGGGCCTCGAGATCCTGGCCAAGGTGAAGCGCGAGCTTCAGGTGCCGATCGTCACCGACGTGCATCGCGAAGACGAGATCGGCGCCGCCGCGTCGGTCGTCGACGTACTGCAGACGCCGGCGTTCCTGTGCCGGCAGACCGATTTCATCCGCGCCGTGGCGCAGAGCGGGAAGCCCGTCAACATCAAGAAGGGGCAGTTCCTCGCGCCGCACGACATGACCAACGTGCTCGACAAGGCCCGCGCCGCGGCACGCGAGGCCGGCCTCTCCGAGGACCGCTTCATGGCCTGCGAGCGCGGCGTGAGCTTCGGCTACAACAATCTCGTCTCCGACATGCGCAGCCTCGCGATCATGCGCGAGACGAACGCGCCGGTCGTCTTCGACGCCACGCATTCCGTGCAGCTCCCCGGCGGCCAGGGCACGTCGTCGGGCGGCCAGCGCGAGTTCGTTCCGGTCCTCGCCCGTGCGGCGGTCGCGGTCGGCATCGCCGGCATCTTCATGGAAACGCATCCGAACCCCGCGCAGGCACTCTCCGACGGGCCGAACGCGGTGCCCCTCAAGCACATGCGCGCGCTTCTCGAGCAGCTCGCCGAGCTCGACCGCGCGATCAAGTCGCGGCCGCTGCTCGAGCAGTCGTTCGACGCCTGAGCGCGCCGAAGCGTCCATCCACAGCAACTTGCAAGAAGGAAACGAATGAGCGCGATCGTCGACATCGTCGGCCGGGAGATCCTGGACAGCCGCGGCAACCCGACCGTCGAATGCGACGTGCTGCTCGAAAGCGGCACGATGGGCCGAGCGGCGGTGCCGTCGGGCGCATCGACCGGGTCGCGCGAAGCGATCGAGCTGCGCGACGGCGACGCTTCGCGCTACGGCGGCAAGGGCGTGCTGCGCGCGATCGAGCACATCAACACCGAGATCAGCGAGGCGGTGCTCGGCCTCGACTCGAGCGAGCAGGCCTTCCTCGATCGCACCCTGATCGACCTCGACGGCACCGAGAACAAGAGCAGGCTCGGTGCGAACGCGACGCTCGCCGTCAGCATGGCGGTCGCGCGCGCCGCCGCCGAGGAATCCGGGCTGCCGCTCTATCGTTACTTCGGCGGGTCGGGCGCGATGCAGATGCCGGTGCCGATGATGAACGTCGTCAACGGCGGCGCGCACGCGAACAACAACCTCGACCTGCAGGAGCTGATGATCATCCCGGTCGGCGCGCCGAGCTTCCGCGAGGCGCTGCGCTACGGCGCGGAAGTCTTCCACGCGCTCAAGAAGATCATCGACGGCCGCGGCATGAGCACGGCGGTGGGCGATGAAGGCGGCTTCGCGCCGAGCACCGCCAACCACGAGGCGGCGATCGAGATGATCCTCGAGGCGATCGAGAAGGCCGGCTACGTCGCCGGCGCGCAGGTCGCGATCGGGCTCGACTGCGCGGCGAGCGAGTTCTTCAAGGAAGGCGCCTACCTCGTCGAGGGCCAGAGCCGGGCCGCGAGCGAGTGGATCGACACCCTCGCCGGCTGGTGCGCGAAGTACCCGATCATCTCGATCGAGGACGGCATGGCCGAAGGCGACTGGGACGGCTGGAAGCTGCTCAACGACCGCCTCGGTTCGAAAGTGCAGCTGGTCGGCGACGACCTCTTCGTCACCAACACCAAGATCCTGAAGGAAGGGATCCGGCGCAACGTCGCCAACTCGATCCTGATCAAGATCAACCAGATCGGCACCCTCACCGAAACCTTCGCCGCGATCGAGATGGCCAAGCGCGCCGGCTGGACGTCGGTGATCAGCCACCGCTCGGGCGAGACCGAGGACGCGACGATCGCCGACATCGCCGTCGGCACCAACGCCGGCCAGATCAAGACCGGCTCGCTCAGCCGCTCGGACCGCATCGCCAAGTACAACCAACTGCTGCGTATCGAAGAGGACCTGGGCGACGTCGCCGCCTATCCGGGCCGCGCCGCGTTCCGGCAGCTGCCGCAGGACTGATGTCGCCGCGCTGGGGCTGAGAGGCTGTCGACGATGCGCTGGATCACCCTCGCCTTGGTCGCCCTGCTCGCCTTGGTCCAGGCCGAGCTCTGGTTCGGCAAGGGCGGCGTGACGCGCATGGTCGAGCTGCAGAGGAAGCTCGACGCACAGAGGTCGACCAACGAGCAGGCGAAGCGCCGCAACGAGCAGCTTGCCGCCGAGGTGAGCGATCTCAAGGAGGGCCTCGAGATGGTCGAGGAGAAGGCGCGCTTCGAGCTCGGCATGATCAAGCCCGACGAGATCTACGTCCAGCTCTCGCCCGCGCGGCGTTGAACGCGCTGCTCGCTGCAGCGGCGCCGCTACTGGCCGGCGCCTTCGTCGTCTGGGGATCGCCGGTCACGTGGCTCGAAGTGATCGCGTTCGCGCTCTCGATCGCGATGGTCGTCCTCAACATCCGCGTCGATCCGCTCGGCTGGCCGCTCGCGATCGCCAGCTCGCTGCTCTACTTCCTGCTGTTCTGGAGCAGTCGTCTCTACGGCGACGCCAGCCTGCAAGTTTTCTTCGCCGCCGTCGCGGGCTGGGGCTGGTGGCAGTGGCTGCGCGGCACCGATGAATCGGGGCGGGCGCTGCAGGTCCGACATCTGGGCGCGCAGGGACGGATCGGCGTGCTCGTCGCGATCGCTATCGGGTGGCCGGCGACGGCGCTCTTCCTGCGCCGCTTCACCGACACCGATGTGCCCTGGTGGGACGCGTTCCCGACCGCCGCAAGCGTCGTCGGCCAGTGGCTGCTCGGCCGCAAGTACGTCGAGAACTGGCCGGTCTGGATCGTCGTCGACGTCGTCGCCGCCGCGCTCTTTGCCTACAAGGGCCTGTGGCTGACGACCGTCCTCTATGCCGTCTTCGTCGCCATGGCCGCGGTCGGCTGGCGCAGCTGGCAGCGGCGCGCGACACGAGCGGAGGCCGCGACATGAGCGGAGCCGGCGACACGAGCGAGCGCGGCTTCGTCGTCGCGCTGCTCGGCGCCGAGAGCACCGGCAAGACGACGCTGTCCGCCGAGATCGGCGCGACGCTGGTCGAGCGCGGCTGGCGTGTTGCCGTCGTCGGCGAAGCCTTGCGCGAGTTCTGCGACGCCAACGCGCGAACGCCGCGCCGCGACGAGCAGGCGGCGATCGCGGCGGCGCAGAACACGCGAATCGACGCCGCGGCCGCGCGCCACGAGATCGTCGTCGCCGACACCAGCGCGGTGATGATCGCCGTCTACAGCGACTTCCTCTTCGCAGACAGCAGCCTCTATCCCAGCGCGCTCGCGGCACAGCAGGGTTACGACCTGACCCTCGTCACCGCGCTCGACCTGCCGTGGCAGCCCGACGGCCTGCAGCGCGACGGCGAACACGTGCGCGCTCCGGTCGATGCCCTGCTGCGCTCGGCGCTCGCCGGCGCGGGGATCGCCTTCACGACGATCGCCGGCATCGGCAGCGAGCGGATCGACGCGGCGCTGCGCGCGATCGATGCCGCGCTGGCGACGCGCTCGGCGGCCGCGCCGAAGCGCTGACCTTCGACGGCAAGGCCGGCTACGCCGTGCCGCCGAGGCGGACGAAGAAGATCACGAAGGTCCCGAGGACGAGATTGATCGAGACTTCCCAGCGAATCGCCGTCAGCGCAGCGGCGCCGTCGGGCCACTTCGCCGCCGTCACCGCCGCGTCGAGGCGCCTGAACAGGACGTTGCGGATGTGAATGAAGACGGCGAGCATCACGAAGAAGGTCGCGATCATCGTGTACCAGTCGAGCGGCATGTTGAAGGCGAGGCCGGCACGTGCCGCCGCCGACCACGCGATGCCGACCATCGCGGCGCCGCACACGAACAACACCGCGATCGCGATCGCGGCGACGGCGAGGAATCGCTTGATCGCTGCGTGCATCAGCGTGACGCGTGCCGGCGGCTCGAGAACGCGCGCTGCCGGGCGCAGGCAGAACAGCATGAACGCCATGCCACCGATCCAGACGACGACGCCGAGCAGATGAAACGCCTTCAGGAACGCATAGAGCACGCAAGGACCTCGCTGCGCGGCACAGTTGGCGCATTGTCCATCGTCAGAGGGTCAGACCAAATTGCGAGGCCCCATAAAGCAAGGTATCGTCCTTCGACCATCTGAAGAGGGCGCGGAGGCCGAACGAATGAGCAAGCTGTGCTCGGTGTGCGGGACCGAAAACAGGGACGAGGCCCAGTTCTGCCGCGCCTGCGGCACCGCCTTCTCGGCCGCCAAGGCTTCCGCCGCGATCGCTGCCGACGGAAGCGCCGCCAACGTTTGCGCCGAGTGCGGCTTCCAGAACAAGCCCGGCATCCGTTACTGCGCCAACTGCGGGATGAGCCTCGCACCCGGCGCTGCAGGAACCAGCGGCGATGCGGCGACACCAGCCGACGAGGCATATGCGAGCGGACCGCCGCCGATCTCGTACCCCTCGTTCGCGACGGTCTCGCCCTACCCGACAGCGCACGATACCGACCACTCGTCGCTGTTCGACCAGCAGCCGACCCCCGACATCCCCGATCCCGACGCGGCGATCGCGCTGCGCCAGCAGGAGGGCTACGAATCGCACGGCGACACCACGGCGGCGTTCCAGAATCCGCCGGCGCCGAATCGCGCGCCGCTGATCCTCGGCATCGTCCTCGCGGTCCTCGTCGTTGCCGGCATCGCCGCCTGGCTGTTCATGGGCAGCTCGAACCCGGCACCGCCGGTCGCTGCGCCGACGCCGACAACCGTGACGCCGCCGGTCGCGACGACACCGACGCCGGCGCCGACGACCGCGCCGCCGATCATCGTCGAGCAAGCGCCGGCCGCAAACGAACCGATGATGGCCGCGAGCGCCGTCCCGCCACCCCCCGCGATGGCGGCGCCGCCCCCGACCGCTGCCGTCCCGCTCGGCACGCCGCCGGCCGCCGCGGCGCCGCTGCCGCAGCTGGGCGATCCGGCGGTCGAGAGTGCCGAAGCCGAAGCCAAGCGTCTGGCCGCCGAGAAGCGACGCGAGAAGGCGGCGAAGGACAAGGCCGAGCGCGAAGCCAAGGCCAAGGCCACGGCCGAGCAGCAGAATCAGACGAGCGCCGCCCAGCGCGCCGAACAGGAAGCGCAGGCGAAACGTCGCACCGACGAAGCGCAGCGCACACGGCCGAGCGGCGCGGTCGCGCCGAGCCCGTCGCCCGCGCCGGTCACGCAAGCACGCGGCGTGCGCGAGATCTGCGCCGGCCGTGGCACGATTGCGGAGGCGGTCTGCCAGTCGCGCCAGTGCGGCCTGGCCGAGCACGCAAACGAGCAGATCTGTCGCCAGCTGCGCGATGCCGACGAGCGGCGTCGCAACATGCAGAACTAGCCCGGCCCGGCGCACCCCCGCCGACGCACGGCTGCACCGGGCGCGGCCTGATCCAGCGAGGAGTTTCCATGTCGAGCGACATCGCATCCGAAGCGGCGCCCGCGGGCCTGTCGGGCCACGCGTTCTCCAGCCTGTTCCAGGCGATCACGGGCCTGCGCAACCGGCGCGCCCTCGTCGCCATGCTCGGCTGCATGTTCGTCGGCGTCATCGTCGGCGGTCTCCTCGTCGCGATGACGGGATCGCTCGGCGTGTTCGCGGGTTTGCTGGCGACCGTGGTGTGGATCGTCGCGATCGGCACCGGCGTCAATGCGGCGGGCCTGCTGCAGATGGACCACGCGCGCGGCATCTCGCCGCGCAGCATCGCCGATGCGCTCGTCTACGGTCTGATGTGCATCCCGAAGCTGATCGCCCTCGGCCTCATCTTCCTCGCCGTCGAGATCGCGGTCTTCATCGTCATCGCGGTGCTGCTCTTCATCTGCAAGATCCCGTTCCTGGGACCGCTGCTGTTCGTCGTCGTCTTCCCGCTATCGGTCGTCGTCGCCGGCGTCACGATCGTCGGCCTGTTCCTGTGCATGGTGCTGTCGTTGCCGGCGATCTGGCAGGGCGCGAGCATCACGCGCGCCCTGGCCCAGACGTTCGCGATCGTCAGGAGCCGTCTCCTCGAGGCGGTGCTGCTGCTCATCTTCGTCGGCTTCCTCTGCTTCGCGGTCGCGACGATCATCTTCGGCGTGCTGGGCTTCGGGCTGGTGCCGACGCTCGCCATGTCGATGTCGATCGTCGGGTTCGGCGGCTTCGGCATGGAATCGATGATGGCGATGTCGCAAGGCGGCGGTGGCGGCGCCGGGCACGCGATCGCCGGCGCGATCGGCGGCGCGCTGCTCTGGGCGGTGGCCGCCTCGCTGGTCGGCCAGGTCTATCTGCTCGGCCTGTCGCTCGTCTACCTGCGCGTCACCGAGGGGCTCGACCTCACCGCGTCGGAAGCGGCGCTTCGCGCGACGTTCGACGATGCCAGGCGGCGCACCGCGGAGCTCGGCGAGAAGGCGCGCCAGGCGACGCACCGCGGCGGCGGCGACGCCGGCGCGGCGACGGGCGCGGCGGCCGGCGGTGCGATGGGGAACGCCGCGGGGGCAGCACCTGCGCCGGTCTACAACCCGCCACCGGCGTACAGCCCGCCACCGGAGTTCAGAACGACGACCGCCGCCGAGTTCCGCCCCGGCGACGAACCGACGACGATCGGGCCGACCCAGCGCGACGCGCCGAGCGGCGATCCCGACATCGAGCTGCCTTTCGACGGGCCGGCGCCGGCAGCGCCGGCGGTGCCGTCGTACGCCGCCCCGCCGGCGTGGATGCCGCCGCCGGCCGCGCCCGCGCCGAGCGTCGCGCCCCTGCCTGCGGCAGCGCCGCTGCCGGCGCCGACGACGTGCGCGCAATGCCTCTCGCCGGTGTCGCCCGAGGATGTCTTCTGCGGCATCTGCGGCTACCGGCTGAAGTAGCGGCCCAGCGCGCTCCAGTCGATCGCGTTCGGGCCGGACGCGTGGCCGGCGCGGGTCAGCGACGACGACAATGGCGCGATGAACGACATCGACTTCGACCTCGCGCGCGCCCAGCTCGCAGGTGCGCGCCGCGACGCACGCGCGATCCCGGCGTGGCCCGCGGCGCGCATCCCGGGCGACCTGGCCGAGGCGTACCGGCTCCAGGCCGCGGTCGCCAGCGACCTCGGCGCGATCGGCGGCTGGAAGGTCGCGGCGGTGACGCCGGCACAGCGCGAGTCGCTCGGCGTTCCGGTGCCGATCGCCGGCCCGCTCCTCGCACCCTGGATGCACGACGCGCGCGCCGAGCGGCCGACCTTGCACGCGGCCCGCTTCATCGCGCCCAAGCTCGAGTGCGAATTCGCCTTCGAGCTCGCGCGCGACCTGCCGCCGCGGCCGGCGCGCCCGTATTCGCGCGAGGAAGTCGGCGCGGCGATCGCGGCGTTGCGCATCGCCGTCGAGATCGTCGATTCGCGTCTGCCGCGCGGCCTCGGCGCCCTCGCCGAGCTCACCGACGCGTTCAACAACGGCGCCTTCGTCGCCGGCCCGGCGATCGTCGACTGGCGCGCGCTCGACCTGGGGCGCATCGAGATCGTCCTCACGCGCAGCCACGACGGCTCGCGCGCCGAGGTGGCGCGCGGGAGTGGCGCCGCGATTCTCGAAGGCGATCCCTTCGGCACGGTCGTGATGCTCGCCAACGCGCCGGCGGACGCGAAACGCGGGCTGGCCGCCGGCGCCATCGTCACCACCGGATCGTGCACGGGCGCGCCGCTGCTGCCCGGCCCGGGCGACTACCGCGCCGAGTTCGCAACCCTCGGCAGCGTCGAGTTCCGCGTCGCCGCCTAGCTCTTCGGCGGCTGCTTGCGTGCGCCTTTCGCGCGCAGCGCGTCGCGCCGCGCCAGGCTCTCGACAGGCCAGTAGTGCTTGCGGTCGTAGTAAGCCATGACCGCCGGCGTCCCTGGAGGCAGCACCACCCACGGCTGCTTCGAGGCGATGTAGATGTGGATGTCGGGCGGCAGGCGGCCGGGCTCGTCGAGCGTGCCGACGCGAACGAAGCTGATCGCCTTGCCGGCCCCCGCATAGTGGCTCCAGACCGCGACCCGGCAGCGCGGGCAACGCGCGATGAGCTGGCCGGCGCCGCTTGCCGACGGCGTGTCGACCAGCTCGGGCGCAGCGCCCAACAGCTCGACGCGCTCCGACTCGATCAGGGCGTTGAGCGCGAACGACGCGCCGCTCTCGCGCTGGCACCAGGTGCAATGGCAGCAGTGCACGAAGAGCGGCCGGCTGGCAAGGCGAAAGCGCACGGCGCGGCACGTGCATCCGCCCTCGAGCGGTGGGTCGGCGCGGGCGATCGTCATGGCGGGCGATTGTGTGGCCGGCGGCGGGCATTCGATCGCCGCACGGTCACCCCAAAATAGGCGTTGGAGGACACCCCTTGGCATCGGCCACGCACAGCTTCGCACTCACCAAGATCCAGCCACCGAGAGCCCGCGCCAGCCTGGTCGCACGCGAGCGGCTCGAGGAGCGCATGACGAAGGCGGCGCTCGCGCGCCGCCTCGTTCTGGTCGCCGCGCCGGCCGGCTTCGGCAAGACGGCGGCGCTGGCCCGCCTGATCGAGCGCCTGCGCGGCAAGGCTTCGGTGGCGTGGATCTCGGCCGACCTCGACGACGATCCGCTCCGCCTGCTCGCCTGCCTGATCGCCGCCCTCGAGCCGCTCGATCCGCCCTGGCGCACCGACCCGGAAGCGTTGATCGCCGCCGCCGGTGGCAGCCGCAGCGACCGCCACGACGTCGTGACGCAGGTCCTCAACGCCCTCGCCGCGTGCGACGTCGAGCGCGGGCTGATCGTCCTCGACGACGCGCACCGGGTCAGCGATGGCACGGTGTTCGAGTTCCTCGACCTTTTGCTCGAGCGCCTGCCGCCGCAGTGGGGCGTCGTCGTCGCGAGCCGCACCGATCCGCCGCTGACGTCGCTGGCACGGCTGCGCGCCCACGGCGAGCTCGCCGAGTTTCGCCAGCGCGAGCTCCGCTTCACGCTCGACGAGGTGCGCGCGCTGCTGCCGGCCGGCGACGACGGCGCCGCGCTCGACCACGAGGCGACCAGCCAGCGGATCTACGAGCGAACGCACGGCTGGGCGGTTGGCCTGAGGCTGGCAGTCAACGGCATCCTCTCGGGCCACGAGGCGCAGGCGGTGATCGCCGATACGGTCAGCGATCGCCATGTCTTCGACTACCTGCTGAGCGAAGTCCTCGGCGAGCTGCCGGCGGCGCTGCGCTGCTTCCTGTTGCGCTGCTCGGTGCTCGACGAGCTCACCGCCGTTCGCTGCGCCGCCGTCAGCGCCGATCCGCGCGCCGCCGAGTGGCTCGAGGAGATCGAGCGGCGCGGCCTGTTCGTCTCGGTCCTGCAAGGCAGCGAGACGACGCTGCGCCTGCACGACCTGTTCCGAGACTTCCTGCGCGACCGCCTGCGCCGGGAGATGGCGGACGAGGTGCCGACGCTCTACCGGCGCGCCGCCGCCGGCGAGGCCGACATGCTGCGCCGGATCGGTTTCCTGGTCGGCGCCGGCGACTGGAGCGAGGCGGAAGAGACGCTGCGCGATGCCGGCGCCATGATCATGGCCACGGTCGGCGTCGCGCCGGTGCTGCGCCTGCTCGACAAGTTTCCCGCCGAAGCCAGGAACAGCTCGCCGAACCTGCTGCACATCCGCTGCCTGGCCGCCTGGGGGCGCTGGGACTGGTCGACGATGCGCGAGAGCGCCGCGGCAGCGGCGGCCGCTTTCGCCGCTCGCGGCGAGCGGCGCCTGGCCTGGCGCTCGGGCGTCTACGAAGCGATCGGCCTGGTCACGACCGGCCGCCACGAAGAGGCGAAGCAGCGGCTCGAGGTCGATCCGGAAGTCGACGTGACACGGGACGACCTGACCCTGGCCGGGGTGGTGAACAGCTACCTCGCACTCGACAGCGGCCGTCTCGACGACGTCGCGCCGCGCTACCGCGAGATGCTCGACCTGCTCGCGCGGAGCCGCGATCCGGTGCTCTGGTACCAGTGCGTTCCGCGCAGCCTGCAGTGTGGTTTGCCGGCGATGCGCGAGCCGTCGCGCCGCTTCGCGGTCGGCGCGCTCGCGGTCGCGCCCGACACGCCGACGCCGCTGCGCGCGATCGCCCTGGCGACGTCGGCGTGGAACGACGTCTGGTCGGGCCGCCTCGAGGCGGCTCTCGAGACGGCCGGGCTGGCCGAAGCCGATGCCCGCTGGCTCGGGCCGCCGCCCAACGTTCGCCTCGCGCTCTACAGCCTGCTCGCGGTGCTGTTCGCGATGCTCGGCCGGCGCCAGGAGAGCTATGGCGCCGCCGACGAGATCCTCGTTCTCTTCGACGACCCGGGCGGCGGCTACCGGCGCGACTCGCCGCTGTACGCCTTCTATCGCCTGTTCGCGATCCGCGTCGCCGACTGGCATGGCGACAGCACGCGGGTCGAGCGGCTGGCGCGCGAGCTCGACAGCCTCGTCCCGGTCGACGCGCCGATGCTGCGCCCGTTGCTCCAGGCGCAGCGGCTCGTCCTGCCGGGCCGGCTCGCCTGGCAACGCGGACTGTGGCGCGAAGCCCGCGACGCATACGACAACGCGCTGGCGCACGAGACCGCGTTGCGCATCTTCGGCGAGGACGCCGAGGTCCGATTGCGCCTGGCGCTGGCGTGTCTGCGCCTGGGCGACGGCGACGCTGCCGCGGCGGCGATCGCGCCGGTGTTCGACACCGCCGAGCGCGAAGGCGTCGCCGGCGGCGCGCTCACCGCCGGCAGAAACGTCCTCGACGAGCTCGCCGCGGCGCCCTGGCAGGGCCGCCTCGCGCCGGCGCGCATCGCCGCCTTGCGCCACTGGGCCGGCCTCCTCGAAGCGCCGACGCCGCCCGCCGAGACCCGACCTCCGCCCGACCACGACAGCGAGCCCGTCGGCACGCGCGCGAGCGCGCCGGTCCTCGTCGCTGCGGAGGCGCTCAGCCCGCGCGAGCTCGACGTCCTCAGGCTCATCGCTGCCGGCGACAGCAACAAGCTGATCGCCCGCGCCTACGACCTCAGCCCGCACACGGTCAAGCGCCACGTCGCCAACATCCTCGACAAGCTCGGCGTGCAGTCGCGCGGCCAGGCGGCGGCCTGGTACAACGAGCGCCGCCCGACCTAGGCGAACGCCGTGCGGTCGGCGCGCGGGCCATGGCCCGCGCCGCCGGGGTCGATGGCTCCTTCGGGCGATGCCCCGAGCGGCCCGCGCCGGAACACTGTCGACACCGCGGCATCCCGCCGCCGACCCGCACCGGAGCGCCTGATGACCACGACTTTCGCCGACCCCGTCCCGACCGCCATCGTTCGGCCGGCCGCCGCCGTGCCGAGCGGCAGCCAGGCCGGCCGGATGGACCTCTACGTGTCGATCCACAAGGCATTGCGCCACTTCATGACCGACACGCTGACGCGGGTCGGCCGCATCGACGTCGCCGACCGCGCCGACCGCGACGAGGCGCTCGGCCAGCTCGAAGCGCTGCTCGGGCTCTGCCTCGATCACCTGCGCCACGAGAACGAGCACGTCCATGCCGCGATCGAGGCGCGCCAGCCCGCCGGCAGCCAGCGCATCGCCGGCGAGCATGTCGAGCATGCCGAGTCGATCGCCGCGCTTCAGGGAGAAGCGGTGGCGCTGCGTGCTGCGAGCGGCGCCGACGCCGAGCGTCTCGCGCTGCGCCTGTACCGCCACCTCGCGCTCTTCGTCGCCGAGAACTTCCAGCACATGCACTTCGAGGAGACGGTTCACAACGCCCTCCTCTGGCAGCACTACAGCGACGCCGAGCTCGCCGCCTTGCATGGCCGGATGATGGCGAGCATCGCGCCGCAGGAGCACCTCGTGGTGGCGCGATGGATGCTGCCCGCATCGACGCCGGCCGAGCGGGCACTGGTGGCGGGCGCAGCGAAGGCGCAGATGCCGCCGGAGGCGCTGCTCGGCGTGATGAGCGTCGTCCGCCCGCACCTCGACGATGCCGGCTGGGCCAAGCTCGCCGCCGCGATCGGCATCGATCCGAGCCTCGGCCGCCGCTGAGGCCGACCTTCGAACCAGGCATGCAAACGCAGGGAGAACCGTGATGAGAAAGTGGATCGCGCGCGGCGCCGTCGGGCTGACCGTGCTGGTGAGCGGCGCCGGCGCCGCCTTCATGGTGCTGGCCGACATGGGCGAGCGCAAGCTGGCGCGTCGGATCGACGTCGCCGTCACGCCGGTCGCGTTCCGCACCGACGCGGCGAGCGTCGAGCGCGGCGAGTACCTGTTCAAGTCGCGCGGCTGCGCCGACTGTCACGGCGCCGACGGCGCCGGCCACGTCGTCATCGACGACGGCAAGGGCATGCTGGTTCGGTCGCCTGACATCACGACGGCGCCGACCGGCGTCGTCGCCGCGTACACGCCGGTGGACTGGGTCCGAACCATCCGCCACGGCGTCAAGCCCGACGGCAGGCCGGTGATGATCATGCCGAGCGAGGAGTACAACCGCTTCGTCGACGCCGACCTCGCCGCGGTCGTCGCCTACGTTCGCCGGTTACCGGCCGCGGCCGGCGCGAAGGCGGAGATTCGCCTGCCGATGCCGGTCAAGGCGCTCTACGCCGCCGGCGTCGTCAAGGACGCGAGCGAGAAGATCGATCACACCCTGCCGCCCGCGCAGCCGGTGCCCGAGGGCATCACGGCGGCGCACGGTGCCTACGTCGCGAACGGATGCATCGGCTGTCACGGCGCCAAGCTCGCCGGCGGCAAGATCCCCGGCGCGCCGCCCGAGTGGCCGCCGGCGGCGAAGCTCACGCCGGGCGCGGGCAGCGCGCTCGATCGCTACCCCAGCGCCGAGCAATTCATGGCGATGCTGAAGAGCGGCAAGCGTCCCGACGGCAGCAGCGTCAGCACGGTGATGCCGTTCGCCTCGTTGAAGGAGATGAACGAAGTCGACGTGCGCGCGCTCTACCTTCACCTGCGCTCGCTGCCCGCCGGCTCCTGAGCGGCTCTCTGCGATCGCGCTCAGCTGGAGCTTGCCGCGCCGGCCGACGCGACCTGGCCGTCGGGTGCCGGGCCTGGCTCGCGCGAGGCGACGGCGTGGACGACACGCTGCGGGAACGGGATCTCGATGCCCTCGCGATTGAGCACGTCGAGCACCACGAGGTTGACGTCGGACTTGACGTTGCCCTGGCCATTCTCCTGGTCCCGGATCCAGAAGTTGATCGTCAGGTCCATGCCGTCGGCGGAGAACGCGCCGAGCTGCACCGACGGCGCCGGGTCGGCGATGACGCGCCGCACTGAGGCGATGGCCGCCTCGAGCTTGGGCTGCAATGCTCGCACGTCGGTGCCGTACGCGACCTGCACTGCCGTCGACACGAGCACGCGCGGATCGGCGAGCGAGGCGTTCTCGACCCGCGTCGTGATCAGCGTCTCGTTCGGAACGATCGCCTCGCGCCCGTTGAGCGAGCGGATCACGGTGTAGCGGGTGCGGATGTCGGTGATCCGGCCCTCGAAGGTGTCGACCTTGACCATGTCGCCGATGCGCAGGCTGCGCTCGGCGAGGATGACGAAGCCGCTGACGTAGTTGGCGGCGATCTTCTGCAGGCCGAAGCCGAGGCCGACGCCGATCGCGCCGCCGAGCACCGACAGCGCCGTGAGGTCGATGCCGACCGCCGACAGCGCGACGATGAGGCCGATGAAGATCAGCGCGACGCGAATGATGTTCGCGGCAATCTTGCGCAGCGACAGGTTGTGGCCGCTGCCGCTCGACAGCAGCTTCCTCTCGATCGCCGCCGAGACCCAGAGCACGAGGACGAGGACGATTCCCGCGGTGACGACGCCCGCGAGCAGGCTGCGCAAGGTCACGTCCGTCGCGCCGACCTTCCAGTGCACTTCTTCCATCGCGTCGAGGACCATCGGCGAGACGCCTGTGACCCAGAGAACGACCGCGATCCACGCCAGCCACGAGATGCTGCGCTCGATGGTGCGGACCCAGCGCACGCCGGGGAAGGTCCGGCTCAGGACGCGAACGCTGAGGCGGATGACGACGAGCGAGATCAGGATCGGGATCGCGACCTTGAACACCGCCGGCTTGACGGTCCCCGCCAGCACGACGCGCGCCGCGTACGCCAGCGCGAGCGCGAGGACCGGGAAGAGGACGCCGTCGAAGATGCTGTTGCCGAACCAGACCGAGGCGACCGGCCGGTCGCGGCCGCGGATCAGCCGGACGACGATCCAGGCGGTGACCAGGCAGCCGGCGAGGATCGCCAACTCGGCGACCGCGCCCGGACGAACCAGCTCGGCAACGAGCTCGTTGAGCTCGCGGGCGTCGAAGGACCGGATCACAGCGGGGCGCCCGGGCGCCGCGAGCCTGGCCGCACGCGCGCCGGAGGCAACGAACGAAGAGAGCGTGCGGGCGCCGTCACGCCATCAGGACGCGCAGGTGCGCGGCGACGCTGCGCGCGAGCGCGCCGAGGTTGTAGCCGCCTTCGAGGCACGACACGATGCGGCCGCCGGCATGCTTGTCGGCGACCGCCTTGACCTTCTCGGTGATCCAGGTGTAGTCGGCCTCGACCAGGCCGAGCTGTCCCAGCTCGTCGTCGCGGTGGGCGTCGAAGCCCGCCGAGATGAAGATCATCTGCGGCCGGAAGGCGTCGAGGGGGCTCATCCAGTTCTCCTCGATCAGCGCACGAATCGCCGGGCCGCGCGTGTACGGCGGCACCGGCACGTTGATCATGTTGTCGCCCAGCGGCACCGCGCCGCTGTAGGGATAGAGCGGGTGCTGGAAGATGCTCACCATCAGGATGCGCTCGTCGCCGGCGCAGATGTCCTCGGTGCCGTTGCCGTGGTGGACGTCGAAGTCGATGATCGCGACCCGCTCGAGGCCGCGCACGTCGAGCGCATGGCGCGCGGCGACGGCGACGTTGTTGAAGAAGCAGAAGCCCATCGCCTGGCCGCGCGTGGCGTGATGGCCGGGCGGGCGCACTGCGCAGAACGCGTTGGCGACCTCGCCGTCGATGACCGCGTCGGTGGCGGCGACGGCGGCGCCGGCGGCGCGCAGCACCGCGTTCAACGTGCCGGGCGAAGCGACCGTGTCAGGGTCGAGCGCGCGCATCCTGCCGTCGGCGGCGACCCGCTCGAGAACGTCGCGTATCTCGGCGACGTAGCCGCTGCTGTGGGCGTTGCCGAGGTCGGTGCTGTCGACCAGCGGTGCCTCGCGACAAGCGAGCGCGCTTTGCAGCCCGGAGGCGATCAGCAGGTCATCGATCGCGTCGAGCCGCGCCGGGCACTCGGGATGGCCGAGCCCCATGTCGTGGCTGCGGCAGTCGGGATGTGTGTAAAACGCCGTGGTCATCGGTCTTTGAGCGCCGGTTTTTTCTAGTAATGTCGGGTCGATGAGCCGACCTCTTGCCGCCCAGCTGTCCGAACTCGTCAACCAGATTAGCACGATCATCGTCGGCAAGCGGCCCCAGATCGAGGACTGCGTCGCCTGCCTCCTCGCCGGCGGCCACCTCCTGATCGAGGACGTCCCCGGCGTCGGCAAGACGACGCTCGCCCACGCGATCGCAGTCTCGCTCGGCCTGAAATTCTCGCGCACGCAATTCACTGCCGACCTCATGCCGTCGGATTTGATCGGCGTCAGCGTCTACGAGCGCACGCGCGAGTCCTTCGTCTTCCATCCCGGCCCGGTGTTCGCTCACGTGCTGCTCGCCGACGAGATCAACCGCGCCGGTCCCAAGACGCAGAGCGCGCTGCTCGAGGCGATGGAAGAGCACCAGGTCACCGTCGAAGGCGAGACGCGCGCCCTGCCCGTGCCATTCTTCGTCATCGCGACCCAGAACCCGACCGACCAGCTCGGCACCTATCCCCTGCCCGAGTCGCAGCTCGACCGCTTCCTGATGTGCATCACCCTCGGCTATCCCGATCGCAAGAGCGAGCGCGAGCTGCTCGCCGGCGGCGACCGGCGCGAGGCGATCGGCCGGCTCGACCCCATCATGACGCCGGCGGAGCTGGTCTCGGCGCAAGTCGCCGTCCAGTCCGTGCACGCGTCCGACGCGTTGCTCGACTACCTGCAATCGCTGATCGCGACGACGCGCTCGGGCGCCTGGTTCGTCGAGGGCCTCTCGCCGCGCGCCGGCGTCGCGGTGCTGCGCGCCGCGCGAGCGCGCGCTCTGCTCGGCGGCCGCGACTACGTCGCGCCCGACGACATCCAGTACGTGCTGCCGCAGACGATCGCCCATCGCCTGCTGCCCGTCGCCGGCGCCGGGCGGGGGCGAAGCGAGCAGGTGCGGGCGATGATCGAGGCCGTGCCGCTGCCGTGAACGCCGCCTCGCCGGTCGCGCCGTGGAACGTCCGCGCGCGCGTGCGCGGCTGGCTGACGTCGCGCCTGCCGCGCACCGACACCCAGCTGCTGACGCAGGGCAACGTCTACATCCTGCCGACACGCGCCGGCTGGATGTTCGCGCTGACGCTGATCGTCCTCCTGGTCGCTTCGGTCAACTACCAGCTCAACCTCGGCTACGTGCTGACCTTCCTGCTCGCCGGCAGCGGCATCGTCTCGATGCACATCACCCACGGCACGCTGCGCGGCCTGACGCTGCACCTGCGGCCGGTCGCGCCCGCGTTCGCGGCCAGTCCGGCGGTGCTCGACGTCGTCATGTCGAGCCCGTCGTCGGCGCGCTTCGGCGTCGGCTTGCGCCTGCTCGACGCGCCGGCGTCGACACTGGCCTGGACGAACGTTCCCGCCGGCGGACAGTCGACGGCGCACGTCAGCTTCGTACCCGCGACGCGTGGTCGCCACGACGTGCCGACGCTTTCGGCAGAGACACGCTTTCCGCTCGGCCTGTTTCGTGCCTGGACGGTCTGGCGGCCGCTCGCGCAGGTGCTGGTCTATCCGCGCATCGAGGCCGATGCGCCGGCGCTTCCGGCGGCGCGCCCCGCGGCGGGCGGCCCGACGCAGGCGCGGCGCAGCGAAGGCGGCGAGGTCGAGGGCGTTCGCGCCTATCGCCGCGGCGACCCGCTCAAGCTGATCGCCTGGAAGAAGGCGGCGCAGGCCCTCGAGACCGGCGCCGACCTGGTCAGCCGCGACACCAGCACGTCGGCGCGCCAGGAGCTCTGGCTCGACTGGACCGCGTGCGGGTCGATGTCCGCCGAGGACCGCTTGTCGCGCCTGACGGCGTGGACGCTCGCCGCCGACCGCGCCGATGCCGACTATGGCCTCCTCCTCCCCGGCCTCGAGATCGAGCCGGGCGACGGTGACTCGCAACGGGCGCGCTGCCTGGAAGCCCTCGGGCTGTGGCATTGAATTCCTTCCTTCACCGCGGCGTCGACATGAACGCCTCGGCCGCCGCCGCGGTCCGCCGCGCCGTGCCGAACTGGCCCGGCTGGCATCGCCTGCCGCGAGAAGCGCGCGACACGCTGTTCCTGCTCGCCGTGATCGCCTGGACCGTGCTGCCGCACGCCTCGCACCTGCCGGCGTGGGCGATCGCGATGACGGCGATCGTCCTCGTCTGGCGCGGCCGCCTCGCGCTCGCCAACGCAGCGCTGCCGGGGCGCTGGGTGCTGGTCTGCGTGCTCGTCGTCGCCATCGGCATGACCTGGTGGACCTACCGGACGCTTCTCGGCAAGGAGCCCGGCGTGACCCTCGCGGTCGCGTTGATGGCGTTGAAGACGCTCGAGCTGCGCGCGCGCCGCGACGCGTTCGTCGTGTTCTTCCTCGGCTTCTTCATCATCCTCACCCACTTCCTCTACTCGCAGTCGCTGCCGGTGGCGGTGGCGATGCTGGTGTCGGTGTGGGGCCTGCTCACCGCCGTCGTCCTTGCCCACATGCCGGTCGGCCAGCCGAGCCTGAAGCAAGCCGGAGGCCTCGCCGCGCGCACCGCTCTCCTCGGCGCGCCGGTGATGGCGCTGCTGTTCCTGCTCTTCCCCCGCATCGGCCCGCTCTGGGGCGTCCCGCAGGACGGCATCTCGAAGACCGGACTTTCGAACACGATGAAGATGGGCTCGATGGCCGAGGTCGCGAGCGACGACTCGATCGCGATGCGGATTCGCTTCGACGGCCCTGCGCCGGCCCCTGCCGAGATGTACTTCCGCGGCCCGGTGCTGACGCGCTTCGACGGCATCGAGTGGACACCGCTCGGACTTCCGTTTGCGCTTTCGGGCCTGCCGGCGCGACCCCCCGCGCTCGAGACGCGCGGCAGGCCGATCGGCTACGAAGTGACGCTCGAGCCGCTGCGCCTCTCGTCGGTCCCGCTGCTCGAGGCGACGACCGAGGTGGCCTCGATCGACGGCTACCGCGTGGTCCCGCGCGACGACCTGCAGTGGCTCGCCGACAAGCCGGTGCTCGAGCGACTCCGCTTCAAGGCAACCGCCAGCACGCGCTTCGTCCTCGGCGCGCCGCGACGCGTCGGCGAGATCCAGGACAGCCTCGCGCTGCCCGACGGCTTCAATCCGCGCACGGTCGCCTGGGCGCGCGCCTTCCGAGCCGATCCGTCGCGCCGTGCCGCGACGCCTACCCAGCTCGCGCAGGCGCTGTTCCAGCACATCCGCACGCAGGGCTATAGCTACACGCTCGCGCCGGGAGACTACGGCCGCAACGGCATCGACGAGTTCTGGCTCGATCGCAAGGAAGGCTTCTGCGAGCACTTCGCCACGGCCTTCGTCGTGGTGATGCGCGCCGCCGGCGTGCCGGCGCGGATCGTCACCGGCTACCAGGGCACCGACCTGCCGCCGGCCGAGGGCTATTACGTCGTGCGGCAGAGCTCGGCGCACGCCTGGGCGGAGTTCTGGCAGTCCGGCACCGGCTGGGTGCGCGCCGACCCGACCGGCGCGGTCGCCCCGGACCGCATCGGCCGCAGCACTCGGCTCGCGCCACAGCCGGGCTTCGTCGCCGGCACGCTCGACGCGATGAATCCGGAGCTGTTCGCGCAGCTGCGCAGCGCCTGGGAAGTGATCAACAACCGCTGGAACCAGTGGGTCCTCAACTACTCGCGCGGCCAGCAACTCGACGTCCTCAAGCAAATGGGCTTCGTCGCGCCGACCTGGGAAGACCTGGCCTCCCTCCTCGTCGGCACCTTGGTCGGGCTGGCCCTCGCCGGCGCGATCTGGGCCTGGCTCGATCGCCATCGCGTCGACCCCTGGGTGCGCCAGCTCGAGCGGATGAAGCGCGCGCTGCGCGCGCTCGGCGTCGCGGCCGCGCCGCACGACGCGCCGCGTGCGCTCGCTGCGCGAATTCGCGAGAACCTCGGCGCCGCGGGCGAGCCGCTCGCGGCGCTGCTCGATGCGCTCGAGGCGCGACGCTACAGCCGCGCCGCGGTGCGTCGCCCCGACCCGCGCATGACGCGCGATTTCACCCAGCAGGCGCGCCGCTTGCGGCCGCGCACGACTTGATAATTCGCACCGGCGCGACGGGCGCCGACGACCGCCGCCACGTGGACCTTTCGAGATGACCCATCGTCGCCAGATCGTGATCGGCAGCGCTGCCTGGCTGATCGCCGCCAGCGCCGGCGCGGCGACCAAGCGCGCCAAGGGCAACAGTGGAAAGAAGGTGGCGCTCGTCGACGACGGCGCGCCCGACGTCGTCACCTACGGCTTGCGCGACGACATCGTCCGCTTCGCCGAAGCGATCGCCGAGCGGCGCGAGCTCGACGTCGAGTGGGTGAAGGCGTCGCTCGGCCAGGCGCGCTTCGTCCCCGCGGTGACGCGCTACATCATGCCGCCCACGACCGGCACGGCGAAGAACTGGGGCGCCTACCGCGCCCGCTTCGTCGAGCCGATCCGCATTCGTGCCGGCGTCGCCTTCTGGCGCGCCAACCAGCGCTGGCTCGGCCAGGCCGAGGACCTGTACGGCGTGGCGCCGGAAATCGTCGTCGGCATCGTTGGCGTCGAGTCGATCTTCGGCCGCCAGATGGGCGACTTCCGCGTCATCGACGCGCTGGCGACGCTGGCGTTCGACTTCCCGAGCGGACGAAAGGATCGCAGCGCCTTCTTCAGGGACGAGCTCGAGGCCTGGTTCGTGCTGTGCAGGAGCGAAGGCATCGACCCGCTAGCCTGGCGCGGCAGCTACGCCGGCGCGCTCGGCATGGCGCAGTTCATGCCGTCGAGCTTCAACAAGTACGCGGTCGACTTCGACGGCGACGGCCACGTCGACCTGCACGCCAACGCCGCCGACGTGATCGGCAGCGTCGCCAACTACCTCGCCGAGTTCGGCTGGAAGCGCGGCCTGCCGGCCCGCTTCGACGTCAAGCCGCCGACCGAGACGAGCGAGCGCGCCGCCTTGCTGGCCCCCGACATCGTGCCGACGTTCACCGCGGGCGAGATGGTCGAGCGCGGCGCGTGGTTGCCGGAGGCGGCGCTTGGCGTCGACAGCCTGCTCGCGCTGGTCGAGCTGCAGAACGGCGACGCGGCGCCGAGCTACGTCGCCGGCACGACCAACTTCTATGCGCTGACGCGCTACAACTGGTCGAGCTACTACGCGATGGCGGTGCTGGAGCTCGGCCAGGCCGTCAAATCCGCGGTCAACGCGGCTCGTTGACTTCGCGAGCCAGCGCGCAGCGGTCGATGAGCGGCGAATAGCCGGGCCGAACGGACTCGCTGCGATCGATGCGGCGCTGGTTGCTCAGGAAGTCCTCGATCCAGCCGTGCACGCGCTCGTCGTCCGACCAGCCCTCGCGCACTTCGAAGCCGTGGCAAAGATCCCAGCTCGACTCGAACCAGCCCGGCCCCGTGGCAGCGCCGATGCGCTCGCGCCCCTCGGGGCGATGCGGCCGAGCGTCGATGGCGACGAACGCGAGCTCCGGGAATTGCTGCGGCATGAGGACCCTCCGTGGCGATGCACGCAGTCTCGCGGCAGGGTCGCCTCGGCACCATCCGCCGGAGGCGGGGACGCGGCGTGCCGGGGCGCCCTCGGAGGTGCTCCCACCGCCGGGGGACTGGCGCTACTTCGGCAGCACGCTCACCGCGACCTTCATCGTCTGGCCGCGCCCACCGAGGATGACGCCGCGCAGCGGCACGACGTCGGCGAAATCGGCGCCGGTCGCGAGGGTGATGTAGCGACGATCGGCAAGCGTGTCGTTGGTCGGGTCGAACTCGATCCACCCATGGTGGGGCGAGTACGCGGCGACCCAGGCGTGCGACACGTCGGCGCCGAGCAGCCGCGGCCGCCCGGGCGGCGGCTGCGTCAGCAGATAGCCGGACACGTAGCGCGCCGGCAGGCCATGGCTGCGCAGGCAGGCGACCATCACGTGGGCGAAATCCTGGCAGACACCGCGGCGCTGCTCGAGCACCTCGTCGACCGACGTCGTCACCGTCGTCGCCTCGGCATCGAAGACGAACTCGCGGTGGACGCGGCGCATCAGGTCGGTGACAGCGTCGAGCCAGTCGCGGCCGGCGCCGAAGCTGGGCGCCGCGTAGGCGAGCGCGGAGTCCGACCACGGCACGAGCGTGCTCGGTTCGGCCATGCGGGCGGCGCGCAGGCCGTCCTGGGTGGGCTCGTCGAGCAGCGATTCGCGCACCGCTTCCCAGGCGAGCGCCGGGCGGCCGCTCGCGTCGGGCCGGTCCGAGACCTCGACCTCGCACAGCATGCGGACGCGCAGCAACGGATGCGGCCCGTGAACGCCGAAGTGGGTGACGTTGTTGCCGAACGAATCGCGCCGCTCGTGGCGCTCGTCGGGCGGCGGCTCGATCGCGAGCTCGTGCGAGACGACGCGCTGCCAGGGCAGGCGGCACGGCGTGAGATGGGCGAGCTGCCACGACTGCGAGACCGGCACGCGGTACGAATAGCGCGTGTCGTGCTCGACGCTGTAGCGCTCGCACGATGCCGACGCGACCGGCGCCGGACCCGAAGCCATCGCGCCTTCGCTCATGCGACCAGCTGCAGCATGCTGCGCGGCATCGCATGCGAGAAGAACTTCAGCGACGTCGCGTCGGAGATCGCATACGCGGCGCGTTGCAGGTCGCCGATGACCTCGGCCAGGTGCTCGCTCTCGGGACGAAGGTCATCGGGAGCGAGCGCGCGCAGCGCCGCGTGGGCCGGCGCCAGGATCCCCGAAGCGAACTCGCCGTGCGTCGCCTCGAGCTTGGCGATGAAATCGGCGAGCCCCTTGGCCTGGAACGCGAGCGAGCGCGAATTGGCTTCGTCGCGCATCACCATGTCGAGGACCGGCAGCCATTCCGGCGCGGCGAGATAGCGCGAGCGATAGGTGATGCTCGAATCGGCGAGCTCGAGCAGCCAGTCGAGCTCGTGCGCGCGGCCCTCGTCGATCGCCACCTGCAGCGTGCTGCACATCGTCTGAAGGCGCTCGACGCGCCGGCCCATCGAGACGAAGCGCCAGCCGATGCCGCGCGTCATGCCGTCGAGGACGAAGCCCGAGAGCGTCATCATCGACGTGACCGCGCGGTCGAGCCAGACCAGCGTCATCGGCAGCGCCGGCTCGCGCTGCAACGCCGGATCGCCGATCAGGCGGTTGAGCGTGCGCCAATGGTCGATAGACATCCGGTCGCGCAGACTGAAGGCGACGCGAGAGAGGCTGCCGAGCCGCTGCGCGAGCGCGCCTTCTGGGTGCGTCGCCGCTCGGCGCAACGCGCGCGCCGCGCTTCGGCTCTTCTCGACGATGCCGAGCTGCTCGGCCAGGGTCCACGCCGGCGGCGTTCCGACCCGGGTCCCTGCGTCTTCGAGCACCTGCGCGATCGCCACGCGCAAGAGGCGCGCGGTGGCGTCGCAGCGCTCGCCGTAGCGGCCGAACCAGAACAGGTTCTCGGCGGCGCGCGAGGCGAGCGTCGCGTCGGCACCGACGAGGTCATCGACCGTCACCGTGTTCGAGAGGAGCGAGAACTCGGCGTTGACGGGCCCGTCGGAGAGCACCCAGGTGTCCTTCGAGCGGCCGCCACGCTGCATCGCGATCACCGGCGAGTCCTCGTCGCCGGCGACGCGCGTCAGTCCGCCCGGCATGACGCGCCAGCCGCTCGGCGTCGCGACCGCGAAGACGCGCAGGCCGACGGTGCGCGCGGCCAGCGCACCGATCGTCGCGCCCTCGAGCACGGGCGCCTGCGACACGTGCACCCACTCCTGCGCGACGAAGTGCTGCGGCCGTTTCAGGATGCGCCGGCGCAGCGTTTCGCGATCATCGGCCGAGAGGCTGCCAACGACGATCGACGGCTCGTTCGGCGAGCGCTCGATCGGCTTGATGATGAGCCGATCCGGGCGCTGCCAGGCGTCCTCGAACGCGGCCGGCTCGCCCAGCCACCAGGTGGCGATCGACGGCAGCTGCAGCGGCTCGCCGAGCAGCTCGCGGCTGAGACGCGGCAGGTAGCCGAGCAGCGCGCCCGACTCGAGCACCCCCGAGCCGAGCGCGTTGGCGAGCAGCACGTTGCCGCGCCGCGCGCAGTCGGTCAGGCCGGCGATGCCGAGGGCGGAGTCGGAGCGCAGCTCGAGCGGATCGCAGTAGTCGTCGTCCTGGCGGCGCACGATCGCATGGACGCGCTGCAGGCCGTCGATCGTCTTGAGCCAGACGCGGTCGTCGCGCACCGTCAGGTCGTTGCCCTCGACGAGGGGAAAGCCGAGGTAGCGGGCGAGCAGCGCGTGCTCGAAGTACGTCTCGTTGTACGGCCCTGGCGTGAGCAGCACGATGCGCGTCGAGCCATCGCCACGCGGCGCCCAGTGGCGCAACGACGAGCGCAAGGCATCAAAGAAGCTGGCCAGGTGCTGCACCGGCAGCTCGCGGAACATCTGCGGAAAGACGCGCGAGACGACGAGGCGGTTCTCGAGCGCGTAGCCGGAGCCCGAAGGCGCTTGGGTGCGGTCGTTGACGACCCACCAGCGACCGTCGGGCGAGCGCGCCAGGTCGGCGGCGTACTGCAGGAGGTGGCGCCCGCCGGCCGGACGCCATCCTTCGGCCGGCGCGAGGAAGCCGCGGTGGCCGAAGATCACCGAAGGCGGGATCGAGCCGCCCTTCATCAGCGTCTGCGCGCCGTAGAGGTCGCCGAGGACGCGATTGAGCAGGTCGGCGCGCTGCTCGATGCCGGCGGCGATCGTCGCCCACTCGTCGGCCGGCAGGACGAGCGGGATCGGATCGACCTCCCACGGCCGGTGCACGCCCTGCGCGTCGGCGTAGACGTTGTAGGTGATGCCGTGCTCGCGGATCTGCCGCTCGGTGAGCG
>Ga0068860_100001435_pt1 | contig 25809 bp, 27 predicted proteins | sample KBSSwiS32_FD_66597 | JGI IMG/M metagenome (GOLD analysis project Ga0068860, IMG submission 66597) | Switchgrass rhizosphere microbial communities from Kellogg Biological Station, Michigan, USA - KBS Switchgrass S3-2 | ecosystem: Host-associated > Plants > Roots > Rhizosphere > Soil ...
CTGGCGTCGCGTCCTGCGGATCACTTGCTTGCTGACGGTGTCAGCGTGGGAGATGACCGCCGTCGCTCAGGCACAGACAACCTATAGCCTCTTGAGTTCGCTGACCCCAGCGTCGACGTACACGGATGGCCCGAATGGTGATGAGCTGGGGATGAAATTCATCACTACCCAGCCGGGACAGATCAATGCCATCCGGTTCTACAAAGTGGGCGGCGAGAATGGACAGCACATCGGGCGGATCTGGGCTTTGGACGGCAGTGTACTGCTGACCTCCGTCCCGTTCTCCAATGAGACGACCACAGAAGGCTGGCAAGAGCAGGTCCTGAACTCTCCACTTGCAATAAACGCCGATACCAAATATGTGGTGACGGTCAACAGCAATCACGCCTACGGGGCCACCCACGGCGAGCTTCTCAATCAGATCACTCAGGGGTCGATTTCCAGCGTCGCCGACGGAGCAAACGGCGTGTATGGTCCGGTGAGTCCGGCAAGCCCCGTCCTCCCCGCGAACAGCTATCAAAACAGTGACTACTACCGCGACGTAGTCTTCCAGCCCGCTGGTGCCAATCAGGTCGCGCCACCGACCTTCTCACCATTGGGCGGTAGCTACGGCTCGGCGCAAAACGTGACCCTCTCGAGCACAACCAGTGGCGCGTTTATCCACTACACCACCGACGGCTCGACTCCCTCGGAAACCGCCGGAATCTTCTACAACGGTCCGATCTCCATCGGTTCGAACACGACGCTGCGAGCCATTGCTTACGAGAGTGGCATGACCGATAGCGTGGTGACTTCGAGTATCTATTCATTCCTCCCGCCGCCGACGATCAACATCGAGTCAACGGTTACCGGCAGCCTGGATTGGACACCGTATTCCCTCGCCCAAGGCGGACTGTGGTCAGGCCCAATGATCGCGCCCTACATCTCGCCATTGCGACAGTTGCATCCCAAGTTCGTGCGGGTGTTCCTGCAGGAGTATTACCACCTGTACTCCGGGAAGGACTCATCCGGGAATTGCATATGCAACTGGGCGCTGATGGATCAGTTTCTCTCTGAGATTGTTAAGACCGGAGCGGTTCCGATCGCCAACATCGACTTCAAACCGGCAGTGCTCTATCCCCCCCAATCCAACGGCCAGCCCGCGCTTGATACGACAGTCGTACCGACTAGTTACGCGGACTGGTCCGCGCTGGTGAGCCAGCTCGTCCAACATACGAAGGACATGGGATTTGGCATCCAATATTGGGAAATCGGCAACGAGCCTGAAGCGGGTGAGGGCGGCGGAACTCCGTATAAATTCACCGACTCGTCAGACTACGTCGAATACTACCGTCAGACGGCAAACGCGATCCGCAGCGTCGATCCAACAGCGAAGGTCGGCGGGCCGGCGCTCGTGGCACTTGGACAGGGGCTTGAACGGGGGAACATCGGGTATGCTCTCATGGCCGCCGCAAGCAACGGTGAGGTGCCACTGGACTTCTTCTCCTGGCACAACTATGGCAATGACCCAGGCAATGACGCCGTTACCGTGCGGGGCGCACTCCAGGAGGCTGGCCTGCCGAACACACAGACCTTCCTGTCCGAATGGAACATGAGCAATGGCGCTCCGAACCTGGAACCGTCCTTCCAGCCGGCCTTCGTGTTGGAGAACACCCGGTTGTTCTTCGATAACGGCCTCAGCATGGCCGCCTACTACCAGATTCATGACAACCGCGTATATCTCGGTGAGTTCCTCAAGTTCATGTCCACGAGCGGCGCTGATTTCATGGCCGGCGTCTGGGATGACGGCCCTAAGTATTTCGGTTTGTTCGACTTCGACGGTAACCTGCGCCCCGCATTCCACGCAATGCGCATGGCGAGTGCGATGCAGGGACCCCGGCTCAAAGTATCCGGGCTCAATAGCGATATCAGGGCCTACGCCGTGCAAAAGAGTCCCGGCTACCTTGCTGCACTGTTGTGGAACTTCAACAGCCAGAAGAACAAGTACGACTTCACTCTGAATCTACCCCCGACCACCAGCGGTTACTTCAAGTTGACCACTCTAAACCCCGACTCCGAGGTGAATGATGTGCAGGTCCTCCGCCACGAACCGGTAGCCAACCTGGCCGCGAGCCCGATCAAAGAGAAAATTTACCCGTATCAGATCTACTGGCTGGAGACCAATCCGATCGATCTGCGCTCCGACTCCCCCGAGTTCTCCGCAACCGACTCCCTCAAGTTCTCTGCAACCGTGGGAGGGACCAACCCCGCACAGCAGACTGTGACAATCGGCTACAACGGAGCCGATCCCGGGCTCGCATTCAGCGCGACTGTGGACATGCCACCCGAGACCGGCGCTCGAGGGGATCACCCGATCCCCTGGATCACGGTTACAACCTTGTCAGGGGCCGGAGATGGACAAACCATAGGAACTTCCGTCAACGTCACGGGCCTTGCCGTGGGCCTGTACATGGGCACGGTGTCCGTCTCCCGGGGGGACCTGCCGGCCACGACCTATCGAGTCACGCTCACCGTCAATCCGGTCAATGACGGCAGTACCCTCTTCACCACCCAGATCCCGAACTATCCGGATCAGACTGACAATAATCAGTCCTACGAGCTCGGCGTGAAGTTTCAGACCAAGAAGACCGGACAAATCACGGCCATTAGGTACTACAGGGCGCCAGATGACCTCGATAGCCACACGGGCACCATCTGGGATAGCTCGGGTAACAAGCTCCGCTCTGTTCCGTTCATCAACGAGACCCCATACGGTTGGCAGACGGCCATTCTGACCACTCCCATACGGGTGTGGCCAAACACTACCTACGTAGTATCGGTCAATGCGAACAAATACTATGTGAGTACGCCGCACGGTCTCGATTCGGTCGTTCCGGACTCGAAGGCACAGCTTCAGACGATTGCAGACAATGCGAATGGCGTGCTCGATACATTGCCAGGGCAGTTCCCGGCTTCTTCCTCTCGGAACAGCAACTACTTTCGAGATGTTGTGTTCCAGGCCGATGAACCGTAGGTCTGCGCTTCGACCCTCGCCAGAGTCTCCATGACAGCCGCCGGCGCTTCCGAGCGTCGGCGGCCACCGCTGATCGCGCTGTTACGCGCCTAGAACATCCCAGCGTGGTATGTCGATCGCTGATAACCTCGCGGAAGAGGTTGGGGGTGGCGGTCGGTCGTCACTCTCACCGCGCCCATTCGGGCGCCAACGGATCGCCCTTGGGCGCATCCCGGTGCATTTGACCGATTCCTTGCGAGTCTGTTAATCGAAGAAATGCCGTAAAAGGTTTAGAGGTCCCGAACGACACTCGGGGCTGAGCCATCAGCGGCTCACGCCACGCTGCGATAAAGCGTTACAACACATCCGCCTCCACGACCGAGATTGTGCTGCAACCCACTCCTGGCTTTGGCGACCTGCCGAGGTACCAGTCTGATCAATTCGTTGTGTAAAGCAATCATGGAGTTCTTGTGGGCCTGGGTAACGCCGGCGGCCGGGCCGAACTCCGGTCGAAAGGTTAGGAAGAGGTCAAAGAGATGTTAGAGATGTTAAAGATGTAAGATTTCGGGTTGAGCCATCAACGGACCCAGGCGCATGGTAAATTCCATCAACACCATGGGAGGGAGTACTCGCATCGCGCCGGGCGTGCTCACGGGACTGTGGATCCCCGCAGTGGCCACGCCATTGTTGATTTTTATAGGCGTGTTGCAGTTTCGCCGGGTTGGCACGTCGAGCGAGCGCGGCCGTGAAAGCCGACAGGCTCATCTGGCAGCGGACGTTGCCGGCGTCATCATTGATTGGGATGAAGGGCTTCGCAAATTGCTGTAAACGGGCACGCTCCGGGACCTTGGGCGCATAGCATGCGCACGCGCGTAACAATGTCTGCGCTGGGCTCGAAAACAACACAACGCAAGACAGGGGAAAACGATCGCCCAGTCCCAAACGAGGCCCGGTTGGACCGAGACCGGGGATATTCGCCCGTGACTCGTATCACGAACTGCGGTTTTTCCGAACCGGATGCCGCGCTGTGTGCTTGCTAACACAAGCGGTAGACGGCACCATTCGCGCCCGACGAAACAAGCCGCGCGTTGGATGGACATACATATTCACCGCGCGCAAGGAAGTTATGAGGGAGCCTATGAGCCGATTGCAGTCCGCCTGCCTGATGATGCTCGTCTCCACGGTCATCGCTTCTTGCGGCGGCGGGGGTGGTGGTACATTTTCCCCGCCCGGTTCCTCCGGCGGCTACACCGTCTCGAGCGGAGTGGCCCAGAAAGGTCCTCTGGTCAAAGGGTCCACGGTTAACGTGCAGGAGCTGGACGGAAGTCTCGCTCCCACCGGAAAATCGTACTCTTACCAAGTGACTACCGACCTCGGCGTGTTCACGCCGAGCTCCACGTTCGGCAGCCGCTACGTCGCGGTGAGCGCCACGGGCAACTACTTCGACGAAGTAGCCAATACGAGCTCCGCCGGCACCATCACGCTGACGGGCTACGCTGATCTCTCAACCGATACCGCGCTGAATGTCAATCTGCTGACGACGCTCGAGGCTCCGCGGATCCAGGTGCTGGTGAAGTCCGGCATGGCGTTCGCCGCCGCCCGCAGCCAGGCCGAAACCGAGGTGCTCGCGGTATTTGAGATTTACAATTCCAACTATGGTCCGTTCGACATGCTGGACATCAGCAAGAGTGCGGATGGAAATAAGGTCCTGGCGGCGATTTCCAGCCTTTTCACCTACGGGAATACGGCGGCCAACCTGAGTACCCTGATCGCCAGCTTCCAGAGCGACTTGGCGGCCCACGGCACGATCACGACATCCGCCACGACGGCCACCCTGGCGGCTTCCGCCAAAGCTCTGAATCCCACCGCCACGGCTGCGAATCTTACCGCCAAATACGCCTCCACCGTGACGTTCACGGCCAGCGATATCAGCAACTGGCTCGATCAGGGCGGCGAGGGCGTGATCGGGAAGAATCAGTTCCAGGTCACTGGCGCGACACCAACCTCCACGTTCGCCTTTCCGGCCTCCGTCACCGAGCCTTATGCAGGATCGTCTGTGTCGGTTTCGGCCGGGCGGCTGGCGGTCAACGGCACGGCTGTGACCGGCTCGGCGACAATCAAGGCCGGGGATGCCGTATCGGTATCACCGCCCTCGGGCACCTTCCCGAACGGTGTGTTTACGATCTATCTGCTGCGCGGCACGACCCGGATAGGCATGGTGTCATTCGTGAGTGGCCTGGCGTCGATTGCGGTGACGCCGACCGCCGCCACTTTGCCCATCGGAGTTACGCAGCAACTCAAGGCGACTGGAACCTTCACCGATTCCAACACCGGGAATGTGACGACGAGTGTCACCTGGAGCTCCAGCGCACCGAATGTCGCGACAGTGAACGCGAATTCAGGGCTCCTCACTGCGGTGGCCGCCGGCCAGGCGGACATCACGGCGACGTCCGGTACGGTGTCCAAGGCCATGACGGTCACGGTTTCAAATGTGTCTCTCAAGTCGCTTGCGCTCACGCCGAATCCCTTTACCACCGGTGTGGGGGTGGGTCGTCAGATGAAGGCAACCGGCACGTTCTCGGACGGCAGCACGGCCAACCTGACAGAGACGGCATCGTGGACTACGGGGTCGACCTCCATTGCAACCGTGACCGGAGGAATGGTCTCGGGAGTCGCCGCAGGCTCGACGGCAGTCACCGCGTCGCTGGGAACCTTCTCGGCTAGCGGACCCCTGACGGTGACCGCGCACGACACCTGGAATCCAGCTGCAACAGCGCCCATCGCGGCGGTGTACGGCCTGACAGAAACGCTGTTGACGAACGGCTCCGTCCTCGTCCTGGGGGAACCCGGTACCGGTGGCCAGACGGCGCCGACACCGGTGCAGATTTATAATCCGGTCACGGACACGTGGTCCAGGGCCGCCGATTCCTTGACTGGGCGGTTTGTGGATTCGAGCTCGATCACATTATTGGCCAGTGGCAAGGTGCTGGTCGCAGGAGGGAAGAGTTCCTACACCCCGACGGTGACCTACCTCGCCAGCGCGGAAATCTACGACCCGGTTGCCAATACGTGGTCGGCGGCCGCGAATATGCCAACTTCGCGGGCAAACCACACAGCCACACTCTTGGCCAATGGGAAGGTACTCGTCGTCGGCGGGTTCAACGCGGGCGCCACAAATCCCGGCCCCATCCTTTACGACCCCGTTGCCAACGCATGGTCCGCCGCTGGCACAGACATGTTGAATGGGATTGGCTACAGGGCAACGCTGTTGAAGAATGGCAAGGTGCTCGTGGCCGGCCGTGCGGCCGCCGAGACCTATGACCCAGGTTCCAACACGTGGGCCGCGACCGGGAATCTGAATGGCACGCACGACTACGGTCCGACGTTGACAGTCTTGCCGGACGGTCGAGCTCTCTTTGCCGGAGGAAACTACACGACTGGCATCGCGGAGATTTACGATCCTGTCACGAATGCCTGGTCGCTGACCAGCAACATGTCCGTCAACCGGGCCGAGGCCGCGGCGACGTTGTTGCCCAATGGCACGGTGCTCGTGAGCGGCGGATATCCAGGTTCAAATAACTATCCTGCGCTGGCGACCACGGAGATCTATAACCCAGCCACCGGTAGCTGGTCACCCGCCGCAACGATGGCGCATACCCATGTGGGCCCGGCAGCGGCGCTGCTGCCTGACGGCACGGTGTTGGTGGTCGATTCGACGAGCTGCGAGCTGTACTGGTGACCCGGGCGCCACAGGCTCGGAACCGTCCGGGGCCTGGATGTGGCAAGGACAGAAGAGTCCCCACAGCAGGCCCGGGTGAATGGGCGACTATGAATATTCGGCAACCGCCAATTCTCGAATCAAAGCGGCATCGGAAGCGTGAAATGCGGTGAAAAGCATGCGAAGCACCAGCTCGATGCCACTCCAATCGCCGGTGGCCGCAAGGTCAGACCGACCTTTACAAGCACTGACTTTCGCGGAGAACCGGTCCTGAAGTTCCCGTTTATGCATCACCTCACCCTGGTATTTTCCGATGCAAGCTTGAGCATCTATCACCACAGCACTATTACTATCCAGTTGGCGACTTTCATATCACAGTCTTAGATCTCACAAGTCACTCGTCTGGTGATCTCTCTTTGGGGCTCAGGTCCGTTGTTGGTGACACCCAAGCTTTTCCGCTTGAACTCTGCAGATTAGCGCGACAGTCGGGGTTGTGCCTTCGGAGATGTAACCAGCCGTGCACGCCTCCAAAGTCGCGAAGCCCGAGAATCGCTCGGAGGCCGTTCGAGCGTAGTCGGTTAACAGGCGGTGCCGAGCAATCTGCCGAAGGTACGCTAACGCGTGGGTGTCGTTCTTGAACCGTTTGAGATCGGCATATTTGAAAAAGCGCTCGAAAGCTTCCTGCGTCATGTCCGCGGCAGTGACTTGATGCCGGGCAGTGCTCCGACGAGCCGGATCGCACTCTCGACATCCCGCCCCAGGACCAGTACGTCCGCACCCTCCCGATGGGCCCTTTCCGCGATGGTCTTCCCGAGTCCCCGGGTGCCGCCGACCACCAGCACGCGTTTTCCCGCAAGCCGCCCCATTGTTCGCTCTCCTGTTCAACGCCTCAATGTAAGGACGGACGAGGAGGGCAGAACTCATCGGTAGCCTCGATCATGCGGCGATCGTCCGACCCTGCTCGAGGCAGACGGCCGCGGGTGCAGCGAAGGTGGAGGCCAGACGGCTCTTAGCGCCCCACCGTTGGCTTTAGTGCGGCGTTCACCGGTGCGATTTCAGGCGCCGAGGGAGACGGAGTCATTTTCCGGACTTTCGCGCAATTTCTGCTCGGCGAATCCCTGCAAAGCATCATTAAGGCCGCCGGCGTACCACGCGCGGTGAACGACGACGGGTCCTCCAGCGTCCGTATCCGACGGCCATCCCCTCGTGCGCGCAGATACGTATAATCAAACTCCACACCTGACAGATCAGCGGCTCAAGTGACCTTTCCCGGAACAGAGCTCACGATGCAAACTATGCATTTCCACACAAACACACCGCGAAAGGACCCTCCATGAACGGCCCCTCACCCGTACGATCTCTTGCAGTCACAACAACCCAGCAGCAAGGAACGCAAATGGGACTCATCCACGCACAAGTCACTTTCGAAAACCCACTGACCCGAGCTCGGACTGAAGCCCGCGCCTTGGTGGACACCGGGTGCCTGCACCTTACGATCCCCGATGCAGTCGCTAAGCAACTCGGCTTTGACACTACCGAATTCGCGACCCTCAACATCCTACTCGCCGACGGTACGCAACGCAGCGTCCCGCGGCTCGGCCCGATCCGTATTCACTTCGCCGGTCGTTGCGCTGATCTCAACGCACTTGTCTTTGGAGACGAACCCCTGATGGGCGCCTTCGCGCTTGAAGCACTCGACCTCTCCTTGAACCCCACCACCCAGGCGGTCACTCTCAACCTCACCACCCCCGCTCGCGGCTTCCGCAGTGATTGATACAGCCCTGATGACGCCGGACAGGAGATCGATATCTTCGGACTGGCGATTGAACCCATACGCCGCAATGGCATATCCGCCAACTTAATACGTACTGGACGTTGGCTTGGTTGAGCCGTGCAGCCAGGTCCTTCAGATCGTCCCATGTCGCCGGACGGGTGTTCTCGAGTCGCTCGAGCTGCTCGCTCGAATGGAAGCTCTGCTGCCATGCGCCTGCGGCGCTCGACCGGCCGGCGAGCCGGATAGCTATGAGTTCGGGCTCGTGCGGATCGATCTGGTGCGCGAGAAGGTGTGGCGGCAACTGGAGATCTTGTCGATGCTGCCGCTCGAATACAAACTGCCGCGCCATTTCGTCCAACATCGGCGCGTGACGGTGTCGCGCCATCAGCTTCCTGATGAAGTCTGGGATTACGACGCGAAATCGACGGCGCGCACCGTCGACGTTCACGTCTCCCGGCATCCGCTATCACGCGACCTCGACGTAATCGACGTGGCTTGAAGGCTGAGGGATCGGTGCACCTTCTTCGCACAGGCCTCGAGGTGAAATGCAATCGCCTCGCGAAGGGCTGTCTCGGCACATAGCCCGAAAGATTCGACCCGGCGTCTTCGATAACCACCACATATCGCATAGAGGAAGTCCTGGCGTCAGCATCTTCACGCTGATCTCGCGTGCTGAATCGGCACGGAGAGTGCGCACGCTAACAGTGGCGTAATGGAATAAAGTCATGAGTTATGATGGGGTGGTCGTTTTCTGAACAGGACTTTTGTCGCATATTGAAGAGGCCTTCATACTTTCGATCGTGCGTCCGAACCATGAATATCTATCCTACATTCGGGAGGTTGAACGGTGAGCATGTACCTCGTTACCGCGTATCGCTGGGGCTGGCTCAACGGGCACCAGTATCAAGTCTACTACGGCTCGATTACGCCGATCATCCCCGGCTCTTTTATGCCGATCGGTGACACTGCTAACCAACTGGTGCGTTGAATCTGCCCACGTCGTGATTAGCATTAACCGCTTTGCGGCCGGAACGAATGCAACCATGGATTGGATGGGACACAGCCGACGTTGGATCGCACTCGGGATAGCGATTTTCAGCATCAGCTTCGCCGCGCCGACGCCCGCGTCGGCGCAGAAGATCTCTATCGGCGTGCTGAGACTGGCTTCCTCAGGCGCGATCTTCATCGCCCACGATAAAGGCTATTTCGCAGCAGAAGGGCTGGAGACCGACATCAAGCCATTTACCGCCGCTCAACAAGTGCCGCTTGCGGTTACTTCGGGCGACGTTGACTTTGGCGTGACGGGTCTCACGGCCGGCTTCTTCAACCTCGCTGGCAAAGGTGCGCTCAAGATCATCGCCGCTCAGAGCCGCGAAGAGCCGGCCTTCCATCTGGTGGGTTACATGGTCAGCAATGTCGCTTATGAGCGCGGTTTTCACAGCCTCCAGGAGTTTCCGGGCAAGCGCGTGGGGATTACGACGGTGGGCTCGACGCTCGAATATTCACTTGGTCTGCTCGCACGTAAATATCGATTCGACATCAAGAGTGTGACACTCGTGCCCTTGCAGTCGCTGCCGAACATGGCTGCGGCCTTCAAGGGTGGGCAGGTAGATGCCATCCTCGCGCCGGCAAACGTCGCGCGCCAGCTCGAGGCTGACAAAGCCGGCCGCGTGTTAGGCTGGGTGGGCGACGAGACCCCATGGCAGCTTGGTGCGCTCTTCACCAGCCCCCGCATGATCGAGACGCGACGCCCAGTGGTTGGGAAATTCATCCGGGCCTATTTGCGCGCGACCGCCGATTACAATCGAGCCTTCAACAGCAAGGACGCCGCGGGCAAGCTGATGAAGAGCCCCGGCTACGACGAGCTACTCGCTATTCTTGCCAAATGGGTGCAGCAGCCACCTGAGCGCGTCGCCGAGGCTCTGCCCTTCGTAGATGCCGGAGGCCGGTTGAACGTCGGGGACATTTACGAGCAGGTGGCGTTCTGGCAACGCCAGGGCCAGGTCGACCCATCGGTTGACGCGAAGACCATCCTCGACCTGTCCTGGGTCGCGGGCCACTACAATTTGCCGCACTGACACGCATGCCGGAGCAGGGGACGCGATTTGCAGCTGATTGTTGAGCGAGTCGGCCATCGGTACGGCGACGTCGTAGCACTCGAGAAGATCGATCTCGAAGCTCGCGAAGGCGAGATTCTGGCGCTGATCGGCCCGTCAGGCTGCGGAAAGTCGACGCTGCTCGGCATCATGGGCGGTATCCTTGCGCCAAGCTCTGGCCGTGTGTTGATTCGAGGCGAGCCGCCGCCAGACACTCTCAACCCGTTGACTCATGTGTTCCAGGATTTCGCGCTACTGCCGTGGCGTACGGTCGAGGCCAACATAGCGCTGCCGCTGGAACATCATCGTTTACCCGCGACCGAGCGCACCGCGCGTGTCGACGACGCGCTTGCCCGCACCGGACTGACCGAGTTCCGTCGCGCGTTCCCCAAACAGCTCTCCGGCGGGATGCGTCAACGCGTAGGCATTGCGCGCGCGCTCGCGGTTCGTCCGGCGGTCTTGCTGATGGATGAGCCGCTGTCGGCACTGGACGCGCAAACACGCGAGCTGCTGATGGAGGATTTCCTGCGCTTGCTGTTAGAACAGCGGTTCACGGCGGTGTATGTCACACACAATCTTTCGGAGGCGTTGCGCCTTGCCGACCGGGTCGCAATTCTGTCGCGCCGGCCGGGGCGGTTGCGCGAGATCGTTCAGATCCATGTGCCACAGAACGAACGCACGTCTACGGCCGCGCAGACTACGCTCGCAGGGTTGTATGAACACCTCTGGTCCTTGCTCAAAGGGGAGGCGCGGGCCGCTGAACGTGAGGTCATCGGTGGCTGACGGCGCTGAAGCAGGGCAGTACCCACTACCTTTTCGCGGAGGTGGATTCGTCGCACAACAACGGCGGGGCGCAGCGCTCATGGCGTTCACTGTTCTCCTGATCGCATGGGAGATCGCAGTCCGCTGGCGCTGGGTCAGTCCGATCTTCTTGCCATCACCCTCCAGCGTACTCGCGGCACTCTACGATCTGGCGGAGCGCGGCACCCTGTGGATTCATCTCGCCCAATCCGTTAGGCGGCTCCTTGCCGGCTGGGTTCTGGGTACGGTCGTGGGCCTCGGAGTTGGTTTTTCGATGGGCGTCTGGTCCCTCGCACGCGCGATCGGAGCACCGGCCGTCTCGGCCCTGTTCCCGATTCCGAAGATCGCACTGTTGCCGCTGTTCATCCTGTGGTTTGGAATTGGAGAAACCTCGAAGGTCGTTACGATTGCACTGGGCGCGTTCTTCCCGACCGTGATCGCAACATACAGTGGTGTGGATGGTGTCGCGCGTACCCTCATCCGGATGGCGCAGAGTTTCAACCTGCCCTGGCGTGCGATTGTCCTGAAGATCGTGCTCCCGGGTGCCTGGCCGAATATCCTCGCCGGCATGCGGATATCCGCCTCAATTGCGCTGATCCTGCTCGTGTCAGCCGAAATGATCGGGGCGCAATACGGTATTGGTGCGTTTATTCTGTCGGCCGGCAACCTGATGCAGACCGATCAGCTGCTGGCCGGCGTCGTAATCCTGTCGATTCTCGGATTGTTGGTCGGAACAGGACTCGGGTATTTGGAAAGGAGCCTTTTGCGATGGCGATAGATACATCCACCCGTACTTTCCGTCGTCCGCGCGAGGGCCGGCTCACTACCGTCGAAGTGGATACTGCGGTGCTGGGGTCAGGTGCGGCGGGTATGTCCGCGGCGCTGGAGGCCGCCAAGCTCGGGCGGCGTGTGGCGATCATTGATGGCGCCCCGCAATTAGGTGGGCAGGCGGTTGGTGCCTTGCTTGGCACGTTTTGCGGGTTTTATTCGAACGGGCCTAAGCCCTATCAGGTGACGCACGGCATTGCGGACGATCTGCTCCACGACATGCGTGAGAGTGGCGATCTTCTCGACATGGTTGGCCGGCGCAACACGATCATCGTCCAGTATCGGGTCGCGGGGCTGCAACGCTGGTTCGAGGAGCAGGCGCGCAAAGCCGGCCTGGTGGTCCTGCTAGGTGCAGTGCTGCGCGGCGTGCGCCGTGACGGATGTTGCATCAAGGCGCTGGAACTCGCGACGCGATATGGCGATGTGGAATTGCATGCGAGTGGGTTCGTGGATGCTTCCGGAGATGCCGCTCTTGCCTTGACCGCAGAGCTCGCCGTGCGCGAAGCAGCTGCAGCGCAGATCTTCGGCTCGCTGGTGTTCACGCTGGAGGGCTTCAACGAGAGCCTCCTCAAGGATTTCGATCGCGCGGAGCTTGCCCGCCGCTTGCAGGAAAAGGGCAGTAGCTATGGCTTAGTGCGCCATGACGGATTCATCTTCGCGGGACCAACGTGGAATGAGACTCTCGTCAACATGACGCACATCGAAACTCCGATGGACCCGGTCGGAGCCGGGCGCATGGTGCTTGAGGGCCGCGCGCAAGCAGATCGTCTTGTGCGTTTCTTGCGTGCCGAATTTCCTGGTGTATTTGCGCAGGCACGCGTGCGCGCCTATGGACTACCTGGCATTCGTCAGACGCGCACAATCGCCGGCACACACCAACTCACCGAAACCGAGGTCCGCACCGGCCAGCATTTCGATGATGCGATTGCGCGCTGTTCATGGCCGTTTGAGTTGCACGCTCATGCTTCCCACGTGCAATGGGAGGAGTTCGGGGACGGGCATATGCACTACGTGCCGTTCCGCAGCCTCATATCAGCTGAGGCTGATAATCTGGTGGCTGCGGGGCGCTGCATAGATGCTGATCCGGTGGCTCTCTCGTCGGTGCGCGTAATGGGTCCGTGCATCGCTATGGGTGCGGCGGCTGCGCATGCCCTTGATCTTGCAGATGCGGGATCGGTACATCAGATTGATCTGTCGGCATTGAGGAAGCGCGTGGTTGGGAATTTAGAAGCGACGCATTGAGATGGCTGGGATGCCTCGGCGCGATTTGGCACGAACAACGTGACCCACGAGCCGGGAGACGGTAATGACGGATAAGGATGTCGCAGCGGAGGGGCCACGGCTTCCGCAACAGCTGCTCGAGATCATCAACGCGAGCTGGATGACACAGGCCACCTACGTCGCGGCCCGTTTGGAACTGGCAGATCTGCTCGACAGCGGCCCGAGGTCAGCGGAAGATCTGGCCGCCGCGACCGAATGCAACTCGTGTGCTTTGCGCCAACTGTTGCGTGCCTTGTGCTCTCTCGGCATCTGCCGGGAGGGCGATGACGGCCGATTCGAGATTACCCCTATGGGGCGCCTGCTGGGCAGGAAGTCGCCGCAATCCGTGCGTTCGTGGGCGCTTCACTGGGGCGCATCCGCCGGTTCGGTCTGGTCGGACCTGCTCGACAGCGTGAAGACGGGGGTCGGCGCTCGCGAGCGCCGCACGGGAAAGTCCGGCTTCGAGCACCTGGAGAACGATCCGCAGACCGCGCGTATCTTCAATCAGGCGATGGTCGAGCTCACCAGGCTGACTTCCGCAGCGGCGGCACGGACCTATGACTTCGGACGCAAGCGCGTCGCGGACATCGGTGGCGGTTACGGGGAATTGCTCGCCGCGATACTCGAGACATACGGCGGTCGGACCTCAACATGCTGGTCGTGTTTGGGGCGCACGAGCGAAGCGAGGCGGAGTTCATTGATTTGCTGCGCTCGGTGGGATTTGAGGTTAATCAAGTCCGCAGCGCCGGCTCCGAATACTTCTGGATCGAGGCCATACTCGGCTGATGTCGTCAGGCTTGGCTGGCGTCAGTTGAAGGGAATCGAAACCGAGTACCAACGTGAGCTACAGCCGATTAAGGCAGCACATCGGGCGCACAGGCGGAAGGAGCAAAGTGGGAGAAACAAGGGAAGTGGGCGACGAGCGGATAGCTGGCTATTGATGACATTATTCCGCAGACGTCCATGCACATGGCGATAGCGCGCGGCGATTCATGGCACTTTGCGCAAAAGCGCACGAGGACGAGGCCTGTAGACTGATCATTGGTGACACTCTGGCGATCAGAAGCGGTCTCTCAGACCGATGCCACAGTGATCAGTCTGCAGAAACTGGGGCATGACGCCCGGCTCAGAGGATCGTGTCACCAGCACACAAATTATTGATTCTTCTAAAAGAAGCTGGTGCCACGTTGATCAGCCTGGTGACACGGAAGAACCGTTTCGACACAGGCCACAGAAAATGCTGTGAGGACTAATCATTGATGTCACTGACACGGAATGCAGGGCAACCGACTGAATGTAATAGAGAAGTGAGTGACAATAATTTTTAGTCTGGAGGCCGCGCTCAGGTGGGCAAATGCCACTTTGGCGCCCTCCAAAGTGGAAAGTGACAGCAATTGATAGTCTGCTTACCCCTCGTCGAGGGTCCGATGGCGGAGTAGAGGGGTCAAAAAACCTTGATCCCTCTGGCCGGTGCGGGCTGATGTTCATGCCTCGATCGCTAACAAGACCTCGCGGAAGAGGCCGGCGGCACGTAAAGCTATATCTAAACTATTGAACTTTAAGGATAAACTGGCTGGGAGGTGACTTTGAATTGGAACTACCTGAAAATTAAGAACATCCGTTTGCGCTGAGCCCCGCGAAGGGTCGCGCTCCGACTTACACTGGACTTTTCATGGACGGGTTCTATTTTTGGTTCAGCGTCGCGCATGAAGCCTTTCGCTCCTCGCCTCGAAATCCTGCCGCCAGCTCAGCGGAAGCTCTGGAACGAGCTGTCCGAAACGCCGCGGGAATTCGTCCTGTACGGCGGAACGGCCCTGGCGCTACACCTAGGCCACCGGCATTCCGTTGATTTCGATTTCTTCGGCAACCGCGCGCTCGATATCTCCAAGATCGAGCAGGAAGTCCCCTTTCTGAAGGGTGCCAACATTATTCAGCGGGAGAAAAATACACTGAGTGCGATCGTAGATCGCGGTGGACCAGTGAAGGTCTCTTTCTTCGGGTTACCGAACCTGCCCCGACTTTCCCCGCCGCCCGTGGCAAAGGACAACGGGTTGGCCGTTGCCTCCCTATTGGATCTCGCCGGCACTAAGGCGTCCGTTGTTCAGATGCGAGCTGAGGCCAAGGACTACATCGATATCGATGCCCTGATCACCAAGGGTAAAGTTGATTTGCCACTCGCCTTGTCTGCGGCCCAAAAGCTCTACGGCCCGACCTTCAACCCACAGATCACCTTGAAGGCGCTTTCGTTCTTCGATGACGGAGATCTTCGTCAACTTCCAGATGACATGAAGTTACGTCTCGTCACTGCGGCACGCAATGTCGACCTTGACCGCTTGCCCAGCCTTGACAATCCAGCTCGGAAGATCGATCAGGACCACGGGCACGAGTTATGAAACCCATTCCTGCTACGCCGCAGACATTGTTAGTTGCGCCACGGATCATCTGGTTCGAGCCGCCTGAGAGGGCGCTTGCGGATCCGATCCGATTCATGGCCTACGCGATGACCTACGCCAGGCATGAGGATATGAGGGTCATTCGCCAGTATATTTCAGATGATGATTTTCGCGAGGCGCTTGACCGAGCACCTCCCGGCATCATCGATCCTCGCTCCTGGGCGTACTGGAACTCGAAGATGGGTCGCTATCCAGCGCCGCCGCTGCCAAAGCGGCGTTTTGGAGAAGGCGACAGCCCCATCGTTTTGACTGACTCCAATGGTCAAAATAGCGCAGCCAACTCATCACGTGATCCGGAGGAGCTTCGCAGAGCCGGGCGCGAAGCGTGGCTAAAAATGCGGCAGCAACAACCGCGAGAGGATCTCGAACAAGTCCGCCGTCGCGCGCGTGAGGATTGGCTTGACAACAAGCTCGGGCCGGGTAAGAAGAAAAAGTAGACGGAACCCGCATTCAGCGAGTTGTCGTAGTCCCGATAGCGGAATGTCGACAGTGGCGGGTAATCTGGACATATCGGCAGGCTAATCGCCTTGGGCATCAAAGCCAAATGAACTCGGCCGCGATCGTCTCTAGACAACGGGGGTACCATTTCAGCGAAGCAAGCCCTGCTGTAAGCAGCCCCGGCGGACACTCAGTGCGCATCCTCGGCAACTGTCAGTCATTACTGCTGGCAGGTTGCATCCTATCTTATTTGACATAATATACATTATGCGCACTTGGAAGCGCATCGCAGCACGACTGGCTATGGACCTAAGTTCAGCCTCTGCTGCTAGCAGTTCTGCATAAGCTTGAATACTTGTTCCGCTCATCAGCCAGGCCGAGTCCCGCCACGGTAGATGCGTGTGTTCGGCCGCCCGCCGTGCCAAGCTCGGAAACAGTAAAGCCGGGGATTCGGCAGACGTCTGCCGAATCCCAAATCGCTGGGCGACTGGGAAAAGACCTAATCTGCGTCCCATACCGAAGCCATCGAGTCCGGCATACGCGAGCGCGATCTTCTCCTGACTGCTCGAATTCTACAACACCGGCACCGATGATCCAGTTACGTAGACTAAGAGCTTGCTGGACCAAGCGACCAGCGCTCATACGTGAGACGTCGTCGACTTCGGCGATGTGCGTCACCAAATCCAGGAATTTCACACGGCGCCCTCTTTCCTAACTCGACTGCGCGCGTCGAAAAAAAACGTCGATTTCTCATGCATGTTGATGTGAGGAAATTAGCAGTAGATTGTGCAGGCGCGAATCATACTCGCAATCGTTAGTTGTTTGTAAATTGACAACATAACTGTTTAGTCTGCGGAAACATCGGAATACGCGGAGCTAACGACGTTATCTACATGGTTGACTAGAGACGCTACTGCGTGGGCGTGATTCGGACGGTGGCTTCGGCGTGGGAGGTTACGACGCGGGGTGCGACGAGCTTTGTCGGAGACGTCGTCACGGGCATGCTTAGACGCTTCTACAGACACCATTCCGGGGGCAACGACAGACGGGCTGGTGTCAGATGGTTCGTATCCATCCATTGTTTGTATCGCGAGCACACGTGCCGTCCCACCAGTCGGCCAATACCGAATTACCCTTCCTCACGAACGCCTGCTCGCGGAAGAAATCGCACGGACTGGACGTCAACTCGATCTACACCGTCAAAAGGAGTTTCGAGCACTGCCCCCGCAGTCGGCGCGCTCCGCCGTCGAGGTCAAGGCGCGCTTTCCGGCAGGGCCACCACCTGATCGCTGAAGGCGGCCGGAGGCTCGGTGGGGCGTCGCAAATTGCCGCCGCCGCGGAATTCCGCGACCGCCCATGCCATCCATGTGCCCGGCAGCTCACGAATGTTCCGTTTTGTCGTCCCGGGGACCTTTTGTTCCAATTTATCGTCCGAAAGGTGGGACATGAATCTGGAACATCGGGCACAGGACCGCTTACAGATGGCGCGCGTAAAGGCAGGTAGCGGGAAGGCCTTGGGTTGGAAGTGCACCGAGCAGAACAGCCGCCGATACGTTCGCCGATCGTGCCGCAGAATCTGCCCGCGACCGATCTGACACGCGCACCAGCTAGGCCTTCTTGACGAACTCGGACTTCAGCTTCATTCCGCCGAAGCCTTCGATCCTGCAGTCGATGTTGTGGTCGCCCTCGACCAGTCGAATGCCCTTAACTTTGGTGCCGGCCTTGAGGGCCGATGAAGCTCCCTTGACAGGCAGGTCCTTGACCACGATGACGGTATCGCCGTCCTTGAGCACGTTGCCGTTCGCATCGCGGACCACGCGCTCGGGCTCATCGCTCCCGCTGGGCGCCGCAGCGGGGTGCGAGGCGGGCACCCACTCGTGCGCGCACTCCGGGCAGACATACATCTGTCCGTCCTGGTAGGTGAACTCGGAATTGCATTTCGGGCAGGCTGGCGATGTGGTCATTTCGCTCCTTAAGCGATCAAATGTGTATGCATTGTCGCACGTGTTGACGGTGCCAGCGGGCGGTCAATACAAGCGCTGCATTGGAACCGAAGTCATCCGTGGATGAGAGCTTCCCCCAAAATCTTTCCATCATGGATCATCACTGCGCAGTCTGCCTTCGCCGAGATCAGTGAGGCATTCGCCCCCGTCTTCGAGCAATTAGACCATCGCTACCTCAACGAGGTCGCGGGTCTGGAGAATCCGACCAGCGAAGTGTTGGCCCAATGGATTTGGGCGCACCTTCGACTGGCGCTGCCCGGGCTGACCCGGATCACCGTCCACGAGACGTGCACGAGTGGATGCGAGTATCGCGGTCTCTTCATGGACGCCGGACGTAGATCGCGGTCAGGCCCGGGATCAATAAGGATATGTGCGTATTTCTCCCAGTGACGTGCGGTCATCTATATTGATGAGCGAATTCATTTCGAGTCTGCACACGTAGATCCAATGTCCGTCGCAAGCCTCGCGGAAGGTGAGCTCAGCGTCATCCTGCCCCTATCCGATCTCGATCACGGAACCGTCAGGCCGTTTGCCTGCGGCGCCGTAATGGGCACTGAGATGCTCGAACTACTCGCGGCGGAGGGGATCCTCGATTCGGGCAGGTCGCCGTCTGCAGCGCGCGTGAGGCGAATACCGATTGGTCTCAACACACCGTGTACCTCGCGGAAGCCCCAAGAACATGAGTCCACGAAAACTGCCGTTGTTTGCCATGGAGAGCCCCCTCCCGCAGGCAAACTGCATACTCCGCCTCCTCGAGCCGCCTGGGACCTGTCAGGGGTCCCTGTGGGAACGTCTATTCGATGGGACTTACGACAAGCCCTTCATCGTAGACAGCGCAGAGCGGCGGTTCCTGCACTTCGACTTCGATGGCGTGCAAAGCGCAATGCATCTGGGAAGCCCAGACCGGCTGAGCTTGGCCTACACACGCAAGATGATGACATTCCTGCTGTTCAATCGGACCCCCGCACGTATCCTGTTGCTGGGCTTGGGCGGCGGGTCGCTGGCGAAATTCTGCTACCGGCATCTGCCCAGCACGGCGGTCACGGCGGTCGAACTGAATCCCCATGTTATCGCGCTGCGCGAGGAGTTTCGTATCCCTGCGGATGATGAACGGTTCAACGTGGTCTGCGCGGACGGCGCCGCCTACCTCAAGCATCTGGGGCGGACGACGGACGTGATCCTGGTAGATGCCTGTGATCGCAACGGCGTTGCGCCGGAGATTGATACCACCGACTTTTACGAGCAGGTGCGGTGGTGCTGCCTATCGAGCGGTGGTGTGTTGGTCGCGAACCTCTGTAGCGACCCGAATCGCAGCACCGCGCACTTGGCCAGGATGCGGGCCGCGTTTGGAGAGGACATCCTTACGCTGCGGGTGAAACCGGACGGCAACCTGATCGCGATTGCCTTCAAGGAAAGCCGTCCCACCATGGACTGGCAGCGCCTCGAAGCCGCTGCCGTCGCTCTCAAACACACATTTGGCCTGAATTTCCCGGGATATGTGCGTCGGATTGGCATCAACTGGAAGCTCCGACGATGGGAGCACGTGTGGGCTTCCTAGCGACTGCAACACCTTGGCCGACGCTGAGTTTGATCCGGAGAATCCATTCCATGCCCAACCAACCCAGCCCAACGCAAATCCTCCAAGGTATTCTCGCTGCCCTCGCGCGTTCACCGGTATCGTCGATGGACGCCGGTGGACAGCCGTGAGCGGGGGACTGCCACAACTCCTGACGATGCAGAGTCCGTTCCCGGAACAAAACCACACGCTGCGCCTCCTGGAACCGCCCGACAGTTGCCACGAGTCCTTGTGGGAGCGTCTGTTTTCCAAGACCTACGACAAGCCTTTCATCATCGACAGCGGACTTCAACGGCGTCTGCAGTTTGACCTCTACACCGTTCAAAGCGCCATGCATCGGGAGCATCCGGATAGGCTGATCTTGGCATACACACGCAAAATGATGGGCTTCCTGCTCTTCAATCGCACACCCGCACGCATCCTGTTGCTCGGCTTGGGTGGCGGCTCGCTGGCGAAATTCTGTTACCGACGCCTGCCCGGCTCCACCATCATGGCGGTCGAAGTCAACCCCGATGTCATCGCGCTGCGCGAGGCGTTCAGCATACCCCCGGACGACGCTCGCTTTCGCGTGTTTCGTGCGGACGCCGCCGACTATCTAGCGCAACTCGCAACGTCGAAGGATGTGATTCTGGCGGACGCCTGTGACAGTGAGGGCATCGCCTGTGAGCTCGACTCGATCGAGTTCTACCAGAACGTTCACCGCTGCCTGTCCGGCGGAGGGGTGTTCGTCGCGAATATCTGTGGCGCTCTGACCGACTGGGCGGCGCACCTCGGAAGGATACGCGCTGTGTTTGGAGATGAGATCATGACGTTGCAGGTGAGACCGGATGGCAATGTCATCGTATTTGCATTCAAGGAGCGCCACCCCGAACTCGACTGGCAGCAGCTGCAGGCCACTGCGGTCGATCTCAAGCGCAAATTGGGTGTGGATTTCCCGCGATACCTACGGCGGATCGCGCTCAACTGGAAGTTGCGCCGATGGCAGCCCGCAGTTGTGTAAGCGCCAGCGACAGTTCGTCGATGCGCGACAGCTCCAGCAGATGGGAAAACCTTAGCTCGGTAAAAAGCCTCATCAGGTACAGCGTTGAACTTCTCGTCAGCGCCGCGCACTTTCAACAACAGCGCGAGTGCGCTTACCCTTCAGGAACGGGCCTTGGAGCGTGCAACATTTCGAATGAAGCCGATGACTCGCTCCAGTTCGGGCACGCGCTTGCGTTCGAACACGGAGAAGGCGGCGATCGTGTCAGCGTGACTGGCACCTTCGTACAACTCCATCTCCACGCTGACACCGTGGGCTGCGAGCGCGTCGCGAAATTGGCGTGTCTGCACAGGAGACACGCGTTGGTCTTCGAGACCGTGAAGTAACAACGTGGGCGGAGCCTCGGAATGGGCATTTCGCACGGGTTGCCAGTCCGCTCTCTCATAGGGAGATGAGAAGATTGTTCGCAACTCCTCGGTATCCGGCTCGAGCACATAGGGTCCCGACAAACCGATCAGTCCGACGATATTGGCCGAAGTGGCCCCAGCTGCGGCAAGGTACTTCGGTGCGAGAGTGAGCATTGCAGCTTCATGTGCGCCCGCCGAATGACCCATGAGCACAATGCGGGTGTGGTCGCCACCGAAGGTTTCGGCGTGGCGTTCAACCCAAGCGACTGCACGTGCGCCGTCCTCGACAAATGCTGGGAAACTCGCCGTCGGGTAGAGGCGATAGTCGGGTAGCACGGCAACGAAACCGCTCTCGGCGAGCGCGGTGCCGACAAAGCGATAGTTGTCCTTGGTGCCTTCGGTCCACGCGCCGCCGTACCAGAAGATAACCACCGGCAACCGTTCCGCCTGCGGCGGCGCGTAAATGTCCAGACGCTGACGCGCCTGTTCACCGTAGGCGATGTCAGTTTGAGTGCGAACCGAGGAGAAGTGCGTGGGCACATTCGCGATGCTGAATAGCGCGTCGCTGCAGCCAGTCAACAGGGATGCAACCACGGCGAAGGCGACCGCCATTCGTACGGACAGATTGTCAATGAGAGGCACGTGGATCCGCTTCGATCACCGGTCCGGTGCGGCTGCCGACATACCCATTGGCGCCGGCGATGACGACGCGGCGCGGGGCCCGGGCTGATGACGTGTCTTTTGTTGCACCTGCGCTGTTAGTCCGCCAAATTCATCGTGCCCAGCCATGCGCGGTAACGCGGATCCCCGGTGTACTGCGCGAACGCGGGGTCGCCCTTGACCGCTGTTACTACTACGTCTAAGTTTTTCTGATCTCGTGCACGCTCAAGCCACTTCAGTGCCTCCTCGAACTCTCCTCGGTACGCGCGGCCCTCTGCAACCTCATAAGGGTCCTTGGCTGCAGCCTCGGCCTCGAGCTGGCGCATGGCTTGGTCGGACTCAGCCCGCCGGCCCATTGCATAGTAGACCGCGGTGAGACCCATGAGGCGGTTGTGCCGCCAAGTCGTGCGACGAAAGGCGTCCAGCGCCGCCGAAAGCTCGCCCCGTGCCAGTAATACCCTGCCGAGGATAGACCAATCTGGGTCGTCGGTCGGGCTGATCGCAAGCGCATGGCGTGCCTGCTCTTCAGCCTCGACGAAGCGTCCCGAGCGCAGCAAGCATGAGGCAGAATTTCCGACCAATGCCGGATTGAATGGATCATATGAAAGTGCGGCCCGAAAATATCGCATGGCCTCATCCCACCGTCCTAACGCGCATGCGAACTTCCCAGCCTCGTTCTGTACGAAATAGTTCTCCGGGTCCATCCGCAGGCCCTGTTTTATCTCAGCTTCTGCCGCGGCCCAATTGAGACCGTGATTTAAGTAGAGCCATGCATGCGCGGCGTGCATCTCGGGAAGGTTAGGATTCAGCCCGAGCGCGGCATCGATCGCTGCGCGCGCCTGACTGGCATCACTCTCCGTCCTCGTATAATTGAAAATGGAAATGGACGCAAACGCCAATCCTACAGCGGCAGGTACGAACGTGGGATCGACCTTCAGCGCCTGCCCGTAGAAGCCGACGGCGTCCTCTTGTCCTTGTATGTCCAGGCGATCCCGCGCCGCACGCCCTCGGAGAAACAGGTTATAGGCTTCTGGGTTGAGAACAGTAGCGCGCGTTGGAAGATCTGCCGCGCCGACCTGCACTTGAATTGTGCGCACGAGCCCAGCCGCGATGTCGTCCTGAACCTTGAGTACATCTCCGATGGGTCTGTCGTAGGACTCGGACCAGCGGTGTGAGCCGTCTCGCGCATCGATCAGCTGCACACTCACGCGGACGCGATCCTGCGAACGGCGGACGCTCCCTTCGAGAACATACGCAGCACCGAGAGCCTCGCCGACTTCCCGCAGATCGGTGTTCTTTCCCTTGAATTGAAATGACGACGTCCGACCGATGACCATGAGATGGGGAATCCTGGCGAGGAGATCGATGATCTCCTCCGCCATGCCATCCGCGAAATACTCCTGATCCTTTTTCTCGCTCAGATCGAGAAATGGCAGTACCGCGATCGATCTACCGGTGGTCCCCGTCTTCAGCGCGGCTCCCGCACCTCGAGTTGCCTCGGACACAGTCTCCGGCACTGCCGCTGGGCGCGATCGCCAGAACTTGTCAGAGACGAAGTACGCGAGCGCCAATGCGAGCACAACGATGATGGCTCGGTCGAGCCGACGACCGGTCTGTTTCGTGATTGATTGACCATGGGCCACGGCCGCTGACGGTTTCACACCCTCCGGCGTAATCTCGTACGCCCAGGCGAATAGCAGGACGCCCGGGAAGCCCAGCGCCAACAGGACGATGACCAGGCGATTTGCCCAAGTTGGAACCTCCAGCATGTGGAAGATCACATGCACGGGATCGAGAATCAGCCAGCAGAAGAGAAGATACAGAATCGCGACGCGCACGACGTTGCGGCGATTCAGCTCTTTCAGGAAGGGCAGCTCAAAACGCATGGCGGCTAGGGAACCTGAATGACAGCAAGACGACGGGACTATTTAAGAATCTGCCGCCGTCAGCCGGAACCTGCTGCAACGCAGCTAGAATCCCTCCAGCGCCTCCCGGGATGTTCCCCGGCGGACGTGGAATTAGGATGCGCTCGCGAACGGTCTTAGGGCAAGCTCGAAGCCTTGGGTGCTTGCGAGGGGCGGCCAATCTCTTGAAGAGCTCGACCGGAGTTGAACCCCAGGTTCGTGGGCGGAAAGCGTCAGGTCGCTCAACACGCCGCTCGAGCGCTGGCTGTCACTACTTCGCATTGAGCGGCACAGGCACGTAGGTCCAGCCCGTTGCAGCTGCCTGCATATGGTTTGCAACATAGATCTGAGTGAGCATTGGCACATTGACGGAGCGGATGGCGTCCGCGAGCGCCTTCTCAGAGCAACCTTTTGGATCGTCGGAAGGTACGAGGTCAACCCGGTTGCCATGTGTGCAAACCACCTGCGCAGCCTGTTTGAGCCGCGTATAGAACTTCTGCGCATCAGCCGGTTGACTCAGATCGAGTCCCTGGCTGCTGACGCGAAGTGAAATCGTGACGTTGTGATCCTTGGCTACCACAGTGCCGGCAAAGAGCGAGCAGGCCACGCAGGTGGCGGCCAGGACAGACCGGCCGCTCAAGACGATTGACTTGGTGTACATATGAAGTCTCCTCATGCGACCCCGTTTGATCTGGGGTGTACGATGCTTGGGCGATTGCGGTCTTTGATGTTTCTGTGCCTCTCGGCTTGATAAGAGTCCGAGGGCGCAGATTCGGGTACCGGAATGTCAGGAAGTCCGTGGTGCTGCAGCGTCTTTAGCCCCGAGACTTATTTTTAGGTACCCGAACTACCGCGAAGTGACTCTTAGGTTATGCCCTTGGTTCGCCATGGGGTTTGAACGCTCAGATCACCATGCCCGAGACCAAAAAGACACTGGTGGAACGGCTGTTCGCGGAACACGGGAGTGCCCTGCAGGCATTCTTGTATCGGCGCGTCCGCAGGTATCCGGATGCCGCGGAACTCGCCCAAGAGGTCTATGTACGCATGCTGCGGGTGCCGGAAATGGAAGCCATCCGCAATCCTGAATCCTACCTCTACACGGTCGCAAGCAACCTTGCGAAGGAGCATGCCCGTCACACGGGCAAAGATGCCGGCGCGTTGGATGTCGACGATCCGCTCCTCCAGGAGCAATTAGCCGAGCTGCCGGCTTTCGGTGGGCAGCTGGATGCGGAACAGCGCATCAAGAGGTTGCGCGAAGTCCTGCTTCAGCTGCCCCCCAAATGCCACGCTGCGGTGGTACTGCAGTACTGGCACGGACTGAGCTACGAGGAAATCGCACACCGGCTCGGAATCTCGACACACATGGTCAAGAAGTATCTGAGCCAAGCGTTGGTGCACTGCCGACGGCGCATGGCGCGGCTGGGGTGAGCTTTATGAGTGCAAACGACGAACGAGTGCGTAGCCTCATAACCCAGCAAGCAGCGGACTGGTTCGTCGCGAACCGCGCAGGCCTTACTGTTACGGAGCGGCCGATTTTTGCCGCGTGGCTGAAGGCCTCTCCCCTACACGTGCAGGAGTACCTCGCACTGGCCGTCATTTCGCGCGATCTGCGCGAGGCTTGCGCCGATTCCCAAGGTTCTTTGGATGAGCTTCTAGTCCGCGCACGGCTGCAGAAAAACATCGCGGACCACCCGTTTTGGTCGCGTGTCACTGCGCGTGTGAGAGGAGCCCCTTCCCGCCAATGGCAAACAGCCGCTGTCACCCTGGCGGCGCTCGGTGTGTTGAGTTTGGGTTTGCTCGCGTGGTGGAATCCCAGGCCTACCCTGCCCCTCTCGCCCTCAGGGGACGTTGCGGCACTGCACCTTGAGACACGCCACGGTGAACAGCAGACTCGCCGATTGGCGGACAATTCGATACTGC
>Ga0068860_100001437_pt1 | contig 25781 bp, 28 predicted proteins | sample KBSSwiS32_FD_66597 | JGI IMG/M metagenome (GOLD analysis project Ga0068860, IMG submission 66597) | Switchgrass rhizosphere microbial communities from Kellogg Biological Station, Michigan, USA - KBS Switchgrass S3-2 | ecosystem: Host-associated > Plants > Roots > Rhizosphere > Soil ...
CAATAGAAGGTACGGACCATTCCAGGTAGCCTTCACAAAGGTTTACAAAAATGTCATACTTTTTTTTACCAAGTTCTTTTAATTGTCGGTAAGTGGAAAGTTTATTTAGAAAAACATGATCAACCATATCACCCGGAAGAAGTAGTGAAAGGTCCCGTGGCGGATCGTAATTTTTGTAATCAACATCAGTTGTGGAATAATCAGGCAGCAATACGCACACTTTCATTGTATAATATTCGTTGGTTTTTTGTATGAAATTAAATAAGTTCGAGTTGCTTTGCCTTTTTTTGTTTTACTGCATGAGTATGCGTCAAAGCATTTCGCATAATTGTAGCAATCAACGAGCCAAATGAGTTACCTGATAAACGAAGTATGGCGCCAATGGAAGTAAAATTTTCGTCATCGGATAATCCACATTGCGCATTTACCTCGAGTACATACATTTTACCGGTATTTCTATCCATTCGTATATCGATCCTTCCATAACCTCTGCCTCTTACGGCTTTGTAAGCATCAAAGCTTATTTTGCAAATATTTTTTATGAGTAATACATCGGGAGTACGATAATTGTAGAAATCCTCGTCATTCTTTACCGGAGTTTCATCCTCGTACATTTCCCATAACCTGTCAAATGAAAGAAATCTTTCATTGGGAGGGAGCGACTTATTGAAAACTCTTTCCACCGGCAGATAAATTTTACAATCTTTGGCGGTAGCTCCATTGCCAACAATAAGTGTGGTAAACTCCGGTCCATCAATAAATTTTTCTGCAAGCACACCGCCATCAACAAGATTCCAGCCATGATAACCCTTCAAAAGCTTATCATACTGCAATTGCAATTCAACCGCATCCTTAACGACGGAATGGATTCCCACGCCCAGGCTTCCGCCGGAAATCGCCGGCTTAACAATTAAGGGGTTACCCAGGGTTTCAAAAACAGCCCTGGCATTTTCACCGTAATCATTAATTATTTCCCATGGGGGTGTAGGAACATTTTTTGCTTCAAAAACCTGTTTCATTAATATTTTCGAAGTGGTAGTGCGGTAAAAATACTCATCGGCTCCTGTAAAGCACAACCCGCTTTTTTTGAGATATCTTATTACATTAACCCCGGGTGCGTTATTGATTTCATCACCATCGCAAAGATTGATCACCACAATGTTTTGGGCTGAAGAACTGGCAATTATGAGATCAATTACCCATTTATAATTATCATTGGTTACCTGTTGCCATTTCCATGATACACGAAGTTCTTTAAAGGCTTTTGTAAATTCTTCGATACTTTGGTTAAAGTCATAATAGTAGTCAAGATTTTCATCATTCGTTTCAACAAAAGGTGCTAAAACCCATACAAAAAGTTTTTTAGGAAATGGAAGCATACTAGTTAAAGATCAATGTTTACCCAATCATACTTTTTGCAGGTACGAAATGTTTAATTTTTGCATAATAAAATCAGTAAACTTATAATGATGAATAATTTCATGCGATAAAAAAGAAGCTCCCTGTATTCTATGAAGACATTTATGCGAGCCACAAAAGCAATTGAAGGGTGATTCCATTGCAAATTCTGTTGAGGGATAAAAAAATGTAAGCTCATCACCTGCTGAAATATTCTTCAGGCAGCTTAATTCCATTCTGGATGTATCAAAAAAAATATTAGGATCACAGCTATGATTAATATACTGTAAAAAGTCCGGGGCAAGAATAATATGCACATCATCATTAATCTGGACAGTATATTTATTAGGAGCAGGCAACGTCTCAGCTGCCTCGAAAGTTGAAAAAACATCGCCTGCGTTGTAATGTACAGTTGCGTGTAAAGATTTTTCTCCCGTTATATTATTGTGATAAAGTGTTGCAAAACCGTAGTGGGATATCTTGGTGAGGTTCGGTAGTGAATAAGCGGAATACTCCATATTAAGAAATCTGTGGTTGGTTTACATTTTAATAACATATCTAAATTATTATAAAAAAAAGATTGAATGCAATTAAACATATGAAAACTTATCAACAAATGTGAATAGATGATAAATAATAATTGATTGGATTTATAAAATTAAACGTATTGTTTTTTTACAAGAGAATTGAAACAATCATTTTTTATAACTTAACGGTGTGTGATTAAACCGCAATAGTAGGAACTTTAACAGGTTTGTTAATACTATAAATTTCAGTGATCCCTTGTTTTCCTTTTAGCTTCGTTTCAGCAACCTTGGCATAAGAATAAGTTGAATCTTCTTTTACAAGTTGGTCATACATTTTTTTTGATACCAAAAGTTTTTCTCCGTACATATTACATACTGCCTCTATGCGGGCCGCAGTATTCAACGTATTGCCATGGTACGCAATTTCTTTTTTAATGTCACCAATCTCTACAACGGTTACCACTCCTATACTCATGCCTGCTTTAAATTCGGGTACAATGCCATACTTGTCTTTGTAGTATTGTGATTTTTTCATTATCTCATCATCAAATGCCCAGAACGCGTCTACACATTCCAGGATAGATTTCATTTTTGACACTTCCCACGTGAGAACCGCTTCATCTCCTACATATTGATAAATTTGTGCTCCATAATTATGTACAATTGCAAGATCATAAAAGCAATCTTTTAAAAAGTTGCTATAAGAAAGATGGCCAAGTTTCTCAGCAATGGTTGTAGAAGAATTGAGATCGACGAACATAAAAATGCGAAACTCTTCCTGCGGGGTATAAAATTTTCCGGCAATGAGCTTGAAAAAGTTGCCCCGTCCCAGCAAATGCGTGATCTCCAATAAAAGGCTCAGTGTCGAATTTACGAGGAAAACATACAGATAATAAATGAAAGCCGAAGGAGACCTCAGGAAGTCCCAAAAACTCAGCGTACTCATCTCCATCATTTTAATTGAAAAATAATAGATAACTGTAAGTAAGGCAATTATTAAAGCCTGGTCGATGCATAAGCGAACCAATAATTTCCAGAGTGGGATTTTACGATAAAGGTATTTTTCAAAAAAATATTGAAGAGAACCAAAAATTGTTCCCGAAAAAATGGCAAATGCCGGTATAAAAAAAATAAGCTGCGAAACTGTAAAATCAAGGTGTGCAAGACCTGAAACACCCACCTCCCGCATTATATAGAAGAATATAGAGGCAAAAAACCACCCGGCTATATAAAACCTCACATGTATCGACCACTTTTTCAAAAGCTCTTTTTTAATTTTATAGAATAAATGCTTTATAACAAAATAAGCATAATGTATATTTAATTAAATCTTTTTCAAATCTAAAAAATAAACAAATCATATTTACATTCGTGGTTCAGAGGATTATTTTTGATGGAGATTACAAATTCTAAACAAAGATTGCTTTTTAAGTAATATTATATGTCAGAAACTGATTACAAAATTCTTACCATAGATATTGGGGGCTCTCACATTAAAGCTACCATGTTAAATATGGAGGGAACTTATTTAAGAGATTATGAAAGATTACCCACTCCATCTCCTGCAACCCCCGATAAGGTAATGGACGTCATTCAGCTCCTCGCAAAAAAATTACCAGGGTATGATAAAATTTCCGCCGGTTTTCCCGGCTTTATAAGAAATGGTATTGTAAAAACAGCACCTAACCTGGGTACAGCGCAATGGGTGAATTTTAATCTTAATAAAAAGCTTGAGGAAATTTTAGGCAAACCCGCAATTGCTGTAAACGATGCAGACTTGCAGGGGCTTTCAATTGTAAGTGGCAAAGGTGTCGAAATGATGATAACTCTTGGCACCGGTTTTGGCACGGCTATTCTTAATGAGGGTGTTTTGATGCCGCATTTGGAAATAGCACATCATCCCATTACCAAAAACAAAGACTATGATGAATATATTGGCGGGGAAGAGTTTAAGCGAATAGGAAAGAAAGAATGGAATAAGCGAATGAAAAGAGTGATTAAAATTTTAAAAGTAGTCTTTAATTACGACCGGCTGTATATAAGTGGAGGAAGCGCAAAGGAAATAAATTTTAAGCTGGATGATAATATCATCATAGCAGGAAACAGGGAGGGGATTAAAGGAGGTGCAAAACTTTGGGAACAGCAAAATAGGGTACTGGCAGGTAACGCAAATACAATCGCTGGTGAAGATCAAATTCAAAATTTAGTAGTATAAATCGTATGAGGAGGTTTCAGGATCATAAAACAGGTGCGGTGACGAGAATCAGTTGTCAGCAACTTTGTCTTACATTTAAAACCTGCAACATATGACACTGGGTATTGCAGCAGATCATGGGGGTTATGAGCTTAAGGGAATTGTCCAGGCATTCCTTGATAGCCTTGGCCATGAGATTATTGATTTCGGAGCATTTGAATTAGATACAAAGGACGATTATCCTGATTTTGTAATTCCTCTTGCTGAAGCAGTTGCATCCAAAAAAGTGGAACGGGGCATTGCCATTTGCGGCAGTGGGGTAGGAGCCTCCATTGCAGCCAATAAAGTTATTGGCGTAAGAGCAGCCCTCATCCAGGATCATTTTTCAGCACACCAGGGAGTTGAGGATGATGATATGAATCTTATTTGCCTGGGTGGCAGGGTTACAGCGTTTATGGCGGCACAGGAATTCATTCTTTCTTTTTTGAATGCAAAATTTACCGGTGAAGAAAGACACCGGAGGCGTTTGCAGAAAGTACAATCTTTGGAGCAGGCAAGAACTAAATAGAGATTTTTTCCGGTTATTTACATGCTATTCCCCAAATAAATTTAATGGAACAATCTTATAGAATTTTATTTTCAGATATCGGTGGGGTACTACTTACTAATGGCTGGGGGCACGAATCACGTGAGGCCGCAGCAGAAAGATTTGGAATTGATTATGGAGAAATGGATGCGTTGCATGATTTTATATTTAATGTGTATGAGATGGGGAAAATTTCACTGGACGTTTATCTCGATACGGTTGTTTTTAATCATCCCCGGAATTTTTCGAGGGAAGAATTTAAAGATTTTATGTTTGCCCAATCAGCGGAATTACCGGGAATGCTTTCATGGTTTATTGAATGGAAAAGTAAAAATCACCGGCTTAAAATCATTTCAATTAATAATGAAGCAAAGGAGTTGAATGTGCACAGGATTAAAAAATTTAAGCTTCATAATTTTTTTGATGCATTTGTGTCGTCCTGCGAGGTTGGAATGCGAAAGCCTGACCCGGGCATATTTCGGCTGGCGCTCGGTATTGCCCAGGCTCAGCCACATGAATGTCTTTATTTTGATGATCGTATCATGTTGGTAGAGGCTGCAAAAAAAGAAGGCATCCATGCCTACCATCATAAAAGTTTTGAAAGCACGAGGAAAATTATAGAAGAAGCAACTGGCTAATCAGCTGATTATGGTAATTCGGGAAATTTATTAATTTTGAAAAAGCTCTTTCACTAATTAAAACCTTTCTATATGAATTTCCTTCAACGCCTTGAGCAATGGGGCAATGGTCATCACCCTAAATGGATGGATATTATACGTATAGCTTTGGGAATTTTTCTTTGTTACAAAGGTGTTGATTTTGTCTTCAACATGAGTAAACTTATTAACCTGATGCCCAGCAGGACATCATTCGGTGATTTTGTATATACTTTAGCCGGTCAATATGTTGTATTTGCACATATACTTGGCGGATTTTTTTTAATAATCGGGTTGTTTACCCGTTTTGCCTGCATCATCCAGATACCCATATTAATTGGGGCAGTGATATTTGTTAACTCAAACAAGGATATGTTGCAGCCATATTCTGAATTATTGCTTTCCATCCTGGTATTACTGTTACTTGTTTATTTTTTGATTGCCGGCAATGGCCCCTGGTCACTTAAACTGCCTGAGGAAGAAAAGAAAAGGCATACAAATAAATAGCTGAGGCATCCAGCTTTTTGTGATGTCAGGCTGTTGAAACATAGGATTATATAATCCTGCTCATATGCATATACCAGTTCCACTCCCATGTTTTTCCATTGTCTGCCGAAAATGCCTGGCTCCAGGAGGGATTATCAGGGTCTGTTTTATCCCATTTAAATACAACAATAATTTCTTTACCCTGGAAAATATCTTTTGCATAAAAAAAGCCGATATTTTTTTCAAAGGAGCCAAGCTGTGGAACATCTAACACACCAACATTACTATCAGCCCAATAAAGACTCCAGAGCTTCGTCGCCGGATTAAAAAGACGAACAGTCAATCCTTCAAAAGGCTTGTCATTCAAAACTGTTTTAAAATGATCCATGTTTCCCAATCCATTTAATACCGCATAATCCTCGTGGTTGGCATAAAATTCGATCCATTCGGTGCAGCCACTCAACCTGGATTTTAACTTCCGGTTCTTATTTGTCCATTTTCCAATAAAAAAATCAAAGTCGTGTTTAGAAGAACCTGGCGAGGGCAGTATTTCTAATTCACCTGAAGAATTAAATTTTAATGGTTCCATTTAACATCTTGTTTTAAAGTTGAAATAATATAACGCACAAAGGAAGGAGCACTTAGTGACAACCTTATGGCAGTGTGAAAAAAGAATTTGATCGTTTTTTTACAGAGTTCAAAATGACATGGTCATTTGTGATTCGTTAGACACGAACCACGGCATCTGAAATTTGTAGTAGTTAGTTGGAAATTTCCGCGCTGTTGCTCATTATACAACCTATTGCGGAAGGGCTGCCGGATTGAACTGGAAATCCTTTTGGCGCCAATCAATCATTCAACCCGTATACATTTCACGCCAAAGATTGAAAGGAAAAGCCGGAGCAAAAGATGAGGAATGAAACCGTTGACGATAGCCCATGAAATCATGTAGCAAAGTTCAAAATAGCAAATAGCAACTAGCTGATGGTTGACGGTTCAAAGTTGCGCAACTTTCAAACTTTTAACCTTCAACCTTGAACCTTCAACTTTGCGCCTACTTCATTTTAAACTCTTCCAAAAATTTAGTAGTAAAATTCCCCTTCCTGAAATCTTCGTTTTGCATTAATTGCTGGTGAAAGGGAATGGTGGTTTTTATCCCTTCAATAATATATTCGCTTAGTGCCCTGCTCATGGTATTGATGGCTTCGCCACGGGTTTGTGCTACGGCAATTAATTTTCCTATCATGCTATCGTAATAAGGGGGAATCACATAGCCCGCATACGCATGGCTGTCGACACGCACCCCATGCCCGCCGGGTTGATGCAATACCGTGATCCGGCCCGGTGAAGGACGGAAATCATTATATGGATCTTCAGCATTAATCCTGCATTCAATGGCATGCATCTGGGGGAAATAATTTCTTCCGGATATTTTTTCTCCGAAAGCAATTTTTATTTGTTCCTTGATAAGATCATAGTTCACAACTTCTTCCGTTACACAGTGTTCCACCTGTATCCTCGTATTCATTTCCATGAAGTAAAAATTGTAATGCCTGTCTACTAAGAATTCAACAGTACCCACACTTTCATAACCGATGGCAGATGCTGCCGTGATAGCTGCCTGCCCCATTTTTTCCCGTAGCTCCGGTGTCATAAATGGTGAAGGAGATTCTTCCACGAGCTTTTGATGACGCCGCTGAATAGAGCAGTCGCGCTCGCTAAGGTGGCATATATTTCCAAACTGGTCCCCTGCTATCTGTATTTCGATATGACGCGGTTCTTCTACAAATTTTTCCATGTAAATACCATCATTCTTAAAAGAAGCTGCCGCTTCTGCTTTGGCATTGTCAAATGATTTTTCAATCTCCTTCTCTTTCCAAACCACCCTCATTCCTTTACCTCCCCCGCCGGCAGTCGCTTTTAGAATAACCGGGTAGCCAATTTCCGACCCAAGCTTTTTCGCATCATCGACGCTCTCCAATAAACCCTCTCCACCTGGCACAACAGGAACTCCTGCATTGATCATGGTTTCTTTAGCGGTTATTTTATCACCCATTCCATTGATCATTTCGGGAGTAGGCCCAATAAACTTGATCCCATGATCGATACATATCTGGGCAAACTTTGCATTCTCTGCCAAAAATCCATATCCCGGGTGAACAGAATCAGCATTGGTAATTTCAACTGCCGCCATGATATGAGGAATATTGAGATAACTGTCAATGCTGGAAGGCCTCCCGATACAAACTGCCTCATCGGCAAATCTCACATGAAGGCTATCTTTATCAGCAGTTGAATAAACAGCAACTGTCTTAATTCCCATTTCCTTACAGGTTCGGATGATCCTCAGGGCAATCTCCCCCCTGTTTGCAATTAATATTTTTTTAAACAAGGTGCTTTGATTTGAAAAATTTGAAGATTTGAAAATGAAAGTCTGTTACGTTCCAAATTTAAAATGCTTCTTTTTCCACCTTCCAGGCCCTCACGATGTCCTACAACCAAAAAAGGGAAGTGAAATGATAATTCTGGAATCGGATTCTTCTCAAACATTTCTTTTTTCATAAACAAAATTGACTAATAAATACTGGCAAATAAGGCAAATCCCATTTTCAAATTGAGTCATTTTCAAATTTTCAAATTGAATTTAAAGAGATTCTACCAAAAAAAGTGGCTGGTCAAACTCAACAGGAGACGCATCTTCTACCAATACTTTGGAAATTCTGCCCGCGATCTCACTTTCAATCTCGTTGAAAAGTTTCATGGCTTCAATGATGCAAACTACCTGTCCCACCGCTACCTCATCACCAACATTAACAAATATAGGCTTGCCAGGTCCTGCCTGCCTGTAAAACGTGCCGATCATCGGGCTTTTAATGGTAAGCAGGTTTTCTGTTTTGGTATTACTTGGTTCCGGTTTTGTTACCTGCGGTTCAGGTAATGGAGATGGAGAAAGGATTTGCTGCGCGGGAAGCTGTTGTTGAAAGGGGGTGGTGAGGTGTTGGGCAGGTTCTTTTTTTTGTTTTATGGTTATTTTGAAATCATTTTCTTCAATGCTGAGTTCACCAATATTACTTTTGTTTATAAGCTTTACAAGCTCCTGGATTTGTTTAATGTCCATATTACAATTAAGTTTATGTTATGGAAAACGGGCAGCTAAGATAGGGATGATTTATTAAACCCCCATTTCTAAAAAAATCGAAAAATGCCAAATTTGAATGCTTTTTTGAAGAAATCGGGTAATATTTATCGAAAAATACTGCTTTTTTGTTCAAAAAAGGGGAAACATTATTTTCCCATTATGTGAACTTCTTTGGTGAATGGAAGATTATTAACCAGGAAAGTATTTATTCTTTTACTCTTTCTACGTATTCGCCCGTTTTGGTATTGATACGGATAAGCTCCCCTTCATTAACAAATAAGGGGACATTTACAGTTGCCCCGGTTTCTACAGTGGCGGGTTTTAATGTTCGGGTAGCAGTATCACCTCTTACACCGGGCTCGCTATAAGTCACAAGAACTACAATTTTATCCGGAAGTTCCACACCCATGGGCTGATCGGTTTCGCCATTCATTAAAACAGAAACTTCCTGGCCGTCCTTTAGAAACTGGGGAGCATCTACCATTTCGGGCGCCACAGAAATTTGTTCATAGGTAGTGGTATCCATAAATGTATAACCGGTGTCATCTTTATATAGAAACTGGAATGGCTTTTTTTCAACTCTTACCGGGTAAATTGTTTCCCCACTGTTCCACGTTTGCTCAATGGTACGGTTATTATCAACACCTTTTAGCTTGGCCCAAACCTTCGCTGCAGCACGTGCAGTTTTGTTTTGACCAAATTCAATCACCGTATAGAGGCTCCCGTCAATTTTTAAAATTAGTCCTGTTCTCATATCTGAAGTAGATGCCATAATAAGTTTTTTTAAGGCGGTGAAGGTATAAAAAATGGGGCAATTGCTATATTGTTACATTGTTTAGTTGTTTAATTGTAGAATTATACAATTATGTAATGAACTTGTCATTAACTCATTGGATCATTTGCGAATTATCTAATTAATTTATCTTTATCAAAATTTTTACCTGTGAAAAGTATATTTTATTTTATAGCACTTTTGTTTATATGCGTGGAAGGTTTTTGCCAGGCAGACAGCCTCGCGCCCGTTTACCGGCGATTTCCCACTATTCCTCAGTTTACTGTTTATAAAGCACCCGACAGCACCGCATTTTCGAGAGGTGATTTGCAAAAAAAGAAACCAGTGATATTTATGATTTTTAGTCCTGATTGCACGCATTGCCAGGATGAAACAGAAGCGCTCTTAGCCAACATTGATAGATTTAAGAATACGCAAATCGTAATGATAACCTACCTGCCATACCAGGAAATGATTGAATTTTATAAAAAGTATAAAATTGCAGATTATCCTCAAATTACCATGGGCAGGGATACAAAATTTTTCTTCCCCGTATTTTTCAAAGTAAAAAACCTTCCGTCTATTTTTGTTTACGATAAAAAAGGAGATTTCAAAAAAAATTTCGAGGGCAGTGTAAAAATTGACTCGGTTGCAGATACCTTGTAATTATTCTTTTATGAATTTTTCATTCAACTGAACTTCGTTGATGACATTTATTTTAATAAAATAAAAACCTGAATGAAGATTACTAACGGGGATGTGTAGCTGCTTATTACTTGAGGCGGCCCTGAAACGCACAACTACCTTTCCGGTACCATCCTGTATCACAACATTGATAACCCCTCTTATGATATTTTTCCCGTTGTAAGCAAGGTTGAGCATATCATGTACCGGGTTTGGATATACCTGCCATATATTCCTGGCAGTTGCTGGCAACTCCCGTATTGTTGCCTTTTTGCGTGCTACCGGTTTTTCAACAGGGGAATAATTTTTTGGATTTTCCACGACGGCAGTATTGGATATGTCAACTATATTTTCATTGCTATCGTACACTTTTACCCGGTAATACAATTTTTGTTCGTCAGAAAAATTGTCCCGGTAAGCTAAAATTGTTGATGCAGTATAGTTTCTGAAGACAGGATTGGCAGCCGTTATTACCCAAACAACCCCATCTGTGCTTTTAAATAAAGTATATGCCGTGGTGCCGGGGTAATTTACCATATTCCATTGCAGGGAAACGGCTGTTTTTCCCGGCTGTGTTATCGCTGTAAGCGTAACACCCCCTGATGAATCAAAGCATGAAAAAAGGGAAATTAAGATGATTAGAACCGGTAACTTCTTCATTAAGGGATTTAGGAATAAGACACTTAAATTAAATCAAAGTATAAAGCAGCGCCGTTAAAGAACCTGTAAAAAAATATTTACTTTCAGAACAAATTTTTTCCGGGTCGGTTTTATAAAAGTATTATTCGATTACCTTTGGCGCAATAATTTTTTTTCAAAAAATAAATAACTTATAATGAAAGTAACCGTAGTAGGAGCAGGTGCAGTGGGCGCTACCTGTGCTGACAACATTGCAAGGAAAGAGCTTTGCGAGGAACTTGTATTGCTGGATATTAAGGAAGGGATATCCGAGGGAAAGGCTATAGATTTTATGCAGAGCGCTGCTTTGCTTGGCAGTGATACAAAAATTACGGGATGCACCAACGATTATAAAAAAACCGCGGGAAGTAAAGTTGTCGTAATCACATCGGGCATACCCCGGAAGCCCGGTATGACACGGGAAGAGTTGATAGGAATCAATGCCGGTATAGTAAAAGGAGTTACCCAAAATATTTTAGAACACTCCCCGGATGCTATTATTATAGTTGTAAGCAACCCGATGGATACAATGACTTACCTCACGTTAAAGTCGAGCGGGCTTCCCAAAAACCGGGTTATAGGCATGGGCGGAATACTCGACAGCAGCCGCTTTAAATATTACTTATCAACTGCAATGGGCTGTTCCGCGCAGGACCTGCAGGCAGTAGTGATTGGTGGCCACGGCGATACGACCATGATTCCACTAACAAGGCTGGCAACTTATAACGGGATACCTGTTTCAAATGTATTGGATGAAGCCACGCTTAAAAAAGTAGCAGCCGACACGATGGTTGGCGGAGCAACGCTCACAGGCTTATTAGGCACAAGCGCATGGTATGCCCCCGGCGCCGCAGGCGCCACATTGGTTGAATCAATTGTACGCGATGAAAAAAAGTTAATACCCTGTTGTGTGATGGTGGAAGGTGAATATGGCCAAAAAGATATTTGTATTGGTGTGCCGGTTGTAATAGGAAAAGATGGATGGGAAAAAATTATAGATTTTAAACTGAATGATGAAGAACAGGCTGCATTTGATAAAAGCGCCGATGCCGTACGAAGCATGAATGGAGCTTTGGAAATTTGACAATTTTCTGGATTTGACAACTTTTAGAAAGTTGTCAAATGTAAAAAACAAACAATTGTGGCCAAAACTAAACACTACTTCACCAAATTTGAAGAGGAGAATTTTTACCATGTATATAATAGAACCGTCGATAGGAAACCTATGTTTAAAAACCGTGGCAATTATGAATATTTTCTAAAACAATACGATAAATATTTATCGCCGGTGATAGATACCTATGCTTACTGTTTACTGGGCAACCATTTTCATTTACTGATTCGGATAGGTGATTTGAAGGTTTTGACAACATTTGAAAAATTGGCAAATCCTCAAAATACTCAAATGGATAAAACGGCGCATCAAATTGTCAGTCATCAATTTAAGAAATTTTTCCAATCGTACGCGATGGCGTTTAACAAGCAGCATGATAGAATAGGCACATTATTTCAAACTCCATTTAAGAGAGCGATAGTTGAAAGAGATGATTATTTCACACACCTTGTTTATTATAATCATGCTAATCCCCAATTGCATGGATTGATACATGATTTCAGAGAATGGGAATGGAGCTCGTATAAAAGAATATTGCTGGATAAGCCCAGTAAGCTAAAAAAGAAAGAAGTATTGGATTGGTTTGGTGGCAAAGTCAGGTACACGCAATTTCATGCGGAACATCATAAAAATATATTGGGAGATATAGCATTGGATGATGATTGAGATTTGACAACTTTTAAAAAGTTGTCAAATCTGTCAAATCTTTTAAAAAATTGTCAAATCTTTCGCGAAGCTTCTGCGGCCAGGTCAGCTATTCGCTTTGCCCTTGTTGCTGGAAGTTTTGCATTATGCAATCTATACAGCCATTGCTTCCGCCTGAATTTGCCCAGGCCCTCGAAATATTTTAATACTTTTTTATTTTTTGCAAAAAATTTTTTTAGATCCGCTGGTACTATAAAATTTTCTACGTGATCCAATTGTTCCCATGAACCATTTTTTTTCCCGGCCTCAATTATTGCCATTCCTGCAGGCGTCATTAATTTTTGTTCTAAAAGTTCCTCAACCCTTTTTTTATTTAATGCGCTCCAAACGCTTTTAATTTTTCGCGGGGTAAATTTTTGCTTATACTTATCTTCATCTAAAGGCTTAACAATACTATCTATCCAGCCAAAACACAAGGCTTCTTCCACCGCATCATCATAAGATACCCGGGTTTTACCGCTATTTTTTTTATAATAGATAAGCCATACCCCCGGTTCTTTTGAATGATGTTTCATAAGCCAGTTTCGCCATGCTTTCCTGTCTTTTGGACAATACAATTTCAATGTGGTTGTTTCCATGCTGTAAAGTTAAGAATAGTGATTAGATAGTTGGCAGATGAGTTCAGCCACTACTCCCAAAAGTCGTGCAGTATTAAATTATGGCACGGGCAATTCACGGGAGGTATTTATCGAGTTTATTAGGTATTAAGTATAGGATAGGGGTAATAAAATAAATGCCCAGGCTTACCAGTGGAATATAAAAAGAAATAAAAATGGCAATTGCGTACATCACGGGAGAAATTAAAAACAATATCCGTGCTTCCCTTCTCACTTCTTTAGGTAGTATTCTCGCGTGTAATGACGGCCGGTGTATACCATATAACCATTGTGCGTATAAAGTGAGATTACACGTGCTTAAGTTCAATCCGTACATAAGGATAGCGTACCACTGTAATGCATTATTGGCCAGGAACCGGGTACTGAAGGGCACGAGGCACACAACCATATAAAACAAAACTCCCAGAAAAATGAAGTAACGGTTAGTTTTTGAAATATATTCAAAAACCATTCGATGACCAAACCACATGATACCTAAAACAATAAAGCTTATGAAATAACAAAATAATTCCTGTCTTGTTTCATACAATGCATGAAGCAGGTCTTTTAGTGAATTTCCCTGCACATGCGGAAGCTTTAACTCAATAACCAGGAATGTCATTGCAACGGCGAATATACCGTCACCCAGGGCTTCCAGCCTACCCGATGCCATGGCGAGTCTATGCTGATTTGTATCCATTTATCTAAACTAAAAATTCTGCGTGATAATTAAAAGGGAAAGTGAATGAAATTTTGTCAATTATATTCCTTGATTGAATACTAACGAAAAAATAGCCTGGTTAGATCTGAATGATGACTTGCATCATAAATTTAAAAGTTAAATACGCCTTTCGTAATTTCAATTATTTAATAATGCAATTATGAAGATATTCATGCTCTTTGGCTTATTTATTTTTTTATCGCCGGTTTCGGCTCAGCAAAAAATTGATTTGCTTGTTTACAATGCGACCATTTATACCATTGATAAAAATTTCTCAAGGCAGGAAGCATTCGCAGTACACAAAGGAAAAATTGTCGCAACAGGCAAAACAGAAGATTTGATAAAAAAATATATAGCAAAGGAGAAAATAAATGGCAATGGAAAATATATCTATCCGGGTTTTATTGATGCACACGCACATTTTTTTCATTATGGGCTCGGTTTACAAAAGGCTGACCTGGTGGGAATCAATAGCTGGGATGAGACAATAGAAAAATTAAAAATCTTTGCGGCAAAAAACAAAGAAGGCTGGCTCATTGGTAATGGATGGGATCAAAATGACTGGCCTGTAAAAGATTTCCCAACCAACGAAAAATTAAATGAGTTGTTTCCCAACCGGCCGGTTGTATTAACAAGAGTTGACGGCCATGCAGCTATTGCCAATAAAAAAGCGCTTGAATTATCCGGTGTAAAAGCCGGCGACGAAATTATTGGCGGCGAAGTCGAAACAGTTAATGGAGTTTTGACGGGTATCTTAATTGATAGAGCCACAGGCCTCGTTTACAGGAATATTCCCAACCCTTCCCGCTCGCAAATAAAGGATGCCTTGATGATTGCCCAGCACAATTGCTTTGCCGCAGGGTTGACAACGATAGATGATTGCGGGCTGAATTACAGGGATGTCCAATTGATTGATGAACTCCAGAAAAGTAATGAGCTTACAATACGGATGTACGTGATGTTGAGGGATGATAAAGAAAATTATGATTTTCTTTTTTCCAATGGTAAAATAAAAACTGATCGGCTCAATGTCCGTTCTTTTAAAATATATGCAGACGGCGCCCTGGGGTCAAGAGGTGCCTGCCTGCTGGAGCCTTATTCGGATAGGGTGGGATGGAAAGGCTTTCTCTTGAGTTCCACCGGTCATTTGGATTCTGTTGCGGGCATCATAGCACGTCATGGATTTCAGATGTGCACTCATGCAATAGGGGATTCAGGAAACAGGACCATGCTTAAAATTTATGCCAAATATTTAAAAGGTAAAAATGATTTACGCTGGCGGGTTGAGCATGCCCAGGTCATTAATAAAAATGATTTTCATCTGTTTGGAGATTACAATATTATTCCTTCGGTGCAACCAACACATGCCACATCCGACATGTATTGGGCGAAAGAACGGCTGGGTGAAGAAAGGCTAAAAACTTCATATGCTTATAACGATTTGTTGAAACAAAACGGATGGATTCCACTTGGTACCGATTTTCCGGTGGAAGACATCTCCCCCATAAAAACATTTTATGCCGCCGTCGTTCGTAAAGATGCAAAAGGCTGGCCTGCCGGCGGTTTTCAACCGGAAAATGCTCTAAGGAGGGAAGACGCGTTAAGAGGTATGACCCTATGGGCAGCCAAAAGTAATTTTGAAGAAAATGAAAAAGGCAGTATTGAAACCGGAAAGTTTGCCGATTTTATTATCACCGATAAAGACTTAATGACTGCAGATGTAAAAGACATTGTAAATACCCATGTATTAATGACTTTTGTGAACGGGAAGAAGGTATTTGAAAAAAATAGCTTTTAAAGAAGCAGTATGGATCTTCAGAGAATATGCGTAACCCAAAAGATATAAAGGCATTCATATTTGATATGGATGGAACCATCGTAAATAATATTCCATATCATACCAAAGCATGGTTACAATTTTTAAGTAGGTATGATATTCGAATTAAAGAAGAAGAACTGCATCCTAAAATTTTTGGAATTAGCGAAGAAATAATGCCCAGGTTTTTCGGAAAGGATCTGTCGCCTGAAAGAAATAAAAGCCTGGGTGATGAAAAGGAAGCGCTGTACAGAAACCTTTATAAAGATATTATTGAGGAGCTACAGGGACTGACACATCTATTACAAATCGCTAAGGAAAAAAATATCGCAGTCGCACTCGCAACAATGAGCGATCCTCAAAACATAAGTTTTATAGTTGATAAGCTTGGTATACGTTCATCATTTGATGTGATCGCAGGAGCAGAGCGTATTACAAGAGGTAAACCGCATCCTGAAATTTATGAATTGGTTCTATCCACCCTGGGAATAAAGCCCGAAGACGCGATCGTTTTTGAGGATTCACAAGGCGGGATACTATCAGCAAAAGCTGCGGGAATACTGGTTATTGGAATTTGCACCACTCATTCAAAAGAACAATTTAAGGAGTGGGGGGTGGATGTATGTGTCAGTGATTTTGAAGAATACATTAACAAATATATGTACGCATGATCTTTAAACTATTATCATAATAATTTCGCCAAATAAAAATGTAACAATGTATAAAATCTTAAAAGGAGTAACGGGCTTCTTACTGCTGATGCTCACATTTCAGGGCTTACGTGCCCAGGAACATCCACGGTTCTATGAAGAAATACAGCAATTTAAGAAGAAAGATAGCGCGAGCTTTCCCCCCGCCAATGCAATTCTGTTTCTTGGTAGTTCATCTTTTACGAAGTGGACAGATGTACAATCGTCATTTCCGGGCTACCCGATTATTAATCGTGGTTTTGGCGGCTCAACTTTACCGGATGTAATTCGTTATGCCAACGATATTATTTTCCCGTATCATCCCAGGCAGGTAGTAATTTATTGCGGTGAAAATGATTTTGAAGAAACAGATTCGCTCACTGTGCAAACCGTTTTCGGGCGCTTTAAACAATTATTTCAACTGATACGAAGTAAAATGCCCGGAGAAAGCATCGTATATATTTCCATGAAGCCGAGTCCTTCCCGGGCCGGTAGAAGGAAGAAGCAGGAGGAGGCAAATAAACTGGCGAAAGATTTTATATCGATCCAAAAAAATGCCTCATTTGTTGATGTGTTTCATAAAATGCTTGATAAAGACGGAAAGCCTATGCCGGAGATTTTTTTAGATGATAGTTTACATATGAATGCAAAGGGATATGCCATTTGGCAAAAAGCTATCGCGCCGCATTTGCTGAAAGACAAAAACTAAGCTATAAGGAGATATAAGTATTTTTGAAGAACTAATTGTAAAAACACTTTTTTGAGGAAACAGAAAAATAAAAAAGCCATGAAAGATATTTTGATTTTAATAAGTATTTTTTGCATGGCATCCTCTAAGGCTTTCTCGCAAACGCCCAATAGCTTGCAGGGTAATTGGCAAATAGTTTGGTCAGATGAGTTCAATTACACCGGACTTCCTGATTCTTCAAAATGGGATTACGACACCGGAGGTAGCGGATGGGGTAACAATGAATTACAATACTATTCGCGGAGTGATACCAGTAATGCAGTCGTGCGTGATGGCCTTTTGCACATCATTACACGAAAAATTGAAAAGGAAAAGAACAACTATACTTCTGCAAGGTTAATCACAAAAAATAAAGGTGACTGGACAAACGGGAAAATAGAAGTGAGTGCTAAACTACCTGCCGGGCGTGGCTTATGGCCGGCGATCTGGATGCTTCCGACAGACTGGAAATATGGAGGCTGGCCCAAAAGCGGGGAAATTGATATCATGGAGCATGTAGGATTCAAAAAGGATTCGGTCTTCTTCACAATACACACGGAGTCCTTCAGTAGTGTCGCCAATACTCAAAAAACAAAAGGTATAAAAATTGCAGATCCGTACAATTCCTTTCACGTGTATTCTATTGAATGGGATCAGCAAAAAATTAATTTCCTGCTGGATGATTCATTGGTCTTTAGTTATTCTAATTCAGGCAATGGACATAAAGAATGGCCTTTTGACCAAAGATTTCATTTGTTGCTCAACATTGCCGTTGGTGGAGACTGGGGAGGACAGCAGGGGGTTGATGATACCATTTTTCCACGAACCATGCTAATTGATTATGTACGGGTTTATCAAAAAAAATAACCATAATAGTTAGGCACTAAACAAACTTCAAAAAATCACCAGCTTAAGGGGCCTGGCATATTACATCATATTACCAATTTATTTCATTTTTCCAGACAGAACAAGCATACTGTGTCCTTTACCATTCAGGTGCAATACAGCAACAGGCAATGAAGGCAATAAGCAATTCAACAATTCAACAATTCAGCATTCAAGTTAAAATAGTGTTAGACGGTTGTCTGACACCTATAATTCGATATTTTTATCTATCATGAAGCGGGAAGAAGTAATAACAAAAATAAACAGTCAGAATATTTGGGATATTTTGGTTATTGGAGGAGGTGCAACAGGTTTGGGCATTGCACTGGAAGCCTGCACCCGTGGCTATTCGACTCTTCTTGTTGAACAAGCCGATTTTGCAAAATCCACATCTGGTAAAAGTACCAAGCTGGTACATGGTGGTGTAAGATATCTTGCGCAGGGCAATTTAAGTCTTGTGAGAGAAGCGACTGTAGAAAGAGGGTTGTTATCAAAAAACGCACCGCACCTTGTTAAAAATCAGACATTCATTATACCTGTTTACAGTTGGTGGAGCAGGTTGAAATATACGATGGGATTGAAATTATATGACTGGATATCCGGCCGTTTGAGCCTCGGTTCCTCTGTTTTCATTTCGCGTAAAAAAGTATTGGAAAAGCTACCGGGGATTGTTCCTAAACATTTATTCGGAGGTATCTTATACCATGACGGGCAATTTGATGATGCGAGATTAGCTATAAACCTCGCCCAAACAATTTTTGATAACGGGGGATATGCGATAAACTATATGAAAGTTGATAGCTTGTTAAAAAATGACGGAAAGCTATATGGTGTAGTGGTTTCAGATGCTGAAACATCGGAACAATTTGCACTTAAATCCAAAGCGGTTATCAATGCAACTGGAGTATTTGCCGATGACATATTAAAAATGGATAATCCAGGAGCAAAAAAAAATATAGCTCTCAGCCAGGGAGTTCACCTGGTACTCGATAAAAAATTTTTTCCCGGCAAAGATGCCCTCATGATTCCCGAAACCAGCGATGGCCGGGTGCTGTTTATCGTTCCATGGCACGACAGGCTCCTTGTTGGTACAACCGATACCCCCGTGCAGGATATTACTTTGGAACCTGTTGCACTGGAAACAGAGATTGAATTTATTCTCCATACTGCAACAACCTATCTTACGCTTACGCCTAAACGCGAAGATGTATTGAGTGTGTTTGCAGGGCTTCGGCCATTAGCATCTTCGGAAGGAAAAGGAAACCCTACCAAAGAAATTTCCCGCAGTCACAAGATCATGATCTCACCTTCTAAATTGTTTACGATGCTGGGAGGCAAATGGACAACATACCGGAAAATGGGTGAAGATATGATTGACAAAGTTGAAAAGGAGTTAGGCTGGAAACAAACTATTACTGCAACAGGCTCGTTGCGCATTCACGGATTTACCGCGCAGGTGATCTCCGGTGATCCACTATATTACTATGGGAGCGATATAATATCTGTCAACAAAATAATAAATGAGACAGGAAACGAATGGGCAAGTAAAAAATTAAACATCAGGAAGGCCCAGGTATTATGGAGCATAAGAGAAGAGATGGCAAGAACTGTGGAGGATATATTGAGCAGGCGGACAAGAGCTTTATTGCTTGATTCAAAAGAAAGCATAGCCATCGCCCCGGTAGTTGCAGCTATCATGGCACAAGAAATGAGCAGGGATAGTAACTGGATTGAAGCACAGGTAAAAAGCTATAACGAGGTTGCAAAGAATTATGTGATAAGTACCTGATGGCGGAGCCGGATCTTTGATACCAGATGCCGGTTATTGTATGTTGCCTTATTGCTGTTTTTAGCAGCCAACTGCATCGTCTGGCCGTCAAATAAAGTTGAACGCTATTAATACCGGAAACATCATAAAAAAATTCAATTATAATCTTTAATTATTATATTGTTGTTTGGAAATAAGTTGAATTCTGTCTACTTCAAAATACGATTGCATGTCAAAATATATTTTATCCTTCGACCAGGGAACCACGAGTTCCCGTGCTATTATTTTTAATAAAAAAGGTGAAGTAAAGGCTGTAGCGCAAAAAGAATTTACGCAAATATTTCCACGGCCAGGATGGGTGGAACATGATGGTAATGAAATCTGGTATACACAGTTAGGTGTTGCAACTGAAGTAATATTGAAAGCAAACCTTACAATTCATGACATTGCAGCTATCGGTATTACCAATCAACGCGAGACCACACTTGTGTGGGACAGGCATACACATCAGCCGGTTTATAATGCGATCGTATGGCAAGACCGGAGAACTTCTGAGTATTGCAATGAATTAAGAGGACAGGGACATGCCTTAAACATTCAGGAACGCACCGGGCTGGTGATCGATGCTTATTTCTCAGCAACCAAATTGAAATGGATATTGGACAACGTTGAGGGCGCAAGACTTAAGGCTGAGAAGGGGGATTTGTGTTTTGGCACAATTGACTCCTGGCTTTTATTTAAGCTTACTAACGGAAAGGCACACACGACAGACGTAAGCAATGCGTCACGGACCATGCTATTCAATATTCATTCCTTAACCTGGGATGAGGAACTGTTGAAACTATTTAATATTCCTTCTGCGATGCTGCCCGAAGTTAAATCAAGCAGTGAAGTCTATGGGGAAACCGAGGAAATTTTAACGGCCGCCCGTATACCGGTTTGCGGCATTGCGGGTGACCAGCAGGCAGCGCTTTTCGGACAAATGTGTATTAAACCCGGAATGGTAAAAAATACCTATGGCACAGGTTGTTTTATGCTTATGAACACAGGAAGCAAGCCTGTGCTGAGTAATAATAATTTACTGACGACAATAGCATGGAAAATAGGCGATACAACAACATATGCTTTGGAAGGAGGAGTTTTTATTGGAGGGGCTGTTGTTCAATGGTTGCGCGATGGTTTAGGAATTATCAAAAACTCAGTTGAAGTTGAAACCCTGGCGACATCCGTAAAAGATAATGGGGGCGTTTATTTTGTGCCTGCATTTGCGGGGTTAGGCGCTCCCTATTGGAACCAGTTTGCGCGGGGGACTATGCTGGGAATTACCCGTGGCACAACTGCTGCACATATTGCCAGAGCATCCATCGAAAGTATTGCCTTGCAAACAATGGATGTTTTGCGTGCGATGAATGCAGATGCCGGGCTGCCCATCAAAGAATTGCGGGTAGATGGTGGGGCCACGGCAAATGATTTACTCATGCAATTTCAAAGTGATATGCTGGATTGTAAGGTCATTCGCCCCAAAATAACGGAGACGACAGCATTGGGGGCGGGCTATCTTGCGGGCCTTGCCATAGGTTTCTGGAAGGATACCAATGAAATTGAAAATTACTGGTCAGCAGAAAAAAATTTCGAACCCGTAATGAAGGAAGAAGAACGCCAGAAAGAAATCCGCCAGTGGGAAAAAGCCATAAAAGCTGCCCTGGCATGGGCGACAGATTAAAATTAAAATTCGCTACCCTTCTATTTATTCTTTAACCATTAACTGATTTTTATGTCAATCTTTGTAAGTGAATTTTTGGGAACAGCAATATTGATAGCGCTCGGAAACGGAGTTGTAGCGAACGTAGTTTTAAATAAAACAAAAGGACACAACGGTGGCTGGATTGTTATTGCATTTGGCTGGGCCATTGGTGTTTTTGCAGGAGTGTATGTAGCAAAATCGAGTGGGGCACATTTGAACCCGGCAGTTACTATTGCATTAATCTATTTAAAAAAAATTGGCTGGAATGTAGTGCCGCAATATTTAGGGGGCCAATTGCTGGGTGCCATGGCGGGAAGTGTAATCGTATGGCTCAGTTACCTGCAACATTATAAAGCTACCGAAAATGCAGAAAGTATTTTAGCAACTTTTTCAACCAGCCCGGCTATAAAAAGTTCAGGCCATAATTTTCTTACAGAATTCCTGGGAACATTTGTATTTGTACTTTGCGTCCTGTTTATTGCCTCCCCTTCCAGCAGTCTCGGTTCGCTGGATGCACTACCGGTTGCATTATTAGTACTGGGTATCGGACTGAGTTTTGGCGGACCTACAGGATACGCTATTAACCCTGTTCGTGATCTTGGTCCCAGGATCATGCACCAGTTATTACCCATTTCACATAAGGGCTCCAGTGGCTGGAAATATGCATTGGTCCCAATTTTTGCTCCTTTAACAGGTGGAATATTGGCGGCAATAATTTTTGATTGGTTGAATTATTTTTAACCCATCACTGTGTTATTTTATCTCTTGCCGAAATATTTGCTTAAAGACGAAGAGACCGAATTGTGAATGTGAATGGTGATTAGTGAATAACAGTGGTCAGTGGTCCGTAGGTAAAGTATGAAAATAAAAGCATTAGTATTTCCTATGCCCTTGTTTCTTACTATGAAAATGCTTTATGGAAGAGCAAACCGGCCAACACTAACAATTCAACCTAAAAACCTTCCTATCTTTGTGATTCAATTTGTTGATTTGGATATACAACGCGTAATTTTTGAAGACCTGGGGGTTATTAATTATAAATCCGCCTGGGATTACCAGGAACTATTGGTAAAAAAAAATCTTGATATAAAAGCCGATGCAAGGAAACAGCTGCAGGCTTTGAATTTAGAGCATTCGGCTGTAAGTGAACTACATTCAACATCCGGCCATCAGCTTTCAACTTTCAACCGCCAGCCTTCAACAATAAACCACCTCCTTTTCTGTGAGCATCCGCCGGTGTATACTTTGGGGAAAAGCGGACACATTGAAAATGTCCTTTTAAGTGAACTTGAAATGGAAGAAAAAGAGATTGAATTTTTCAGAACCAACAGGGGAGGAGATATCACTTTTCACGGCCTTCAACAGGTGGTTGGTTATCCCATTCTGGACCTTGAAAAATTTTACACCGATATTGGAAAATATTTACGCAGCCTTGAAGAAGTTATTATACTCACTATTGCTGAATATGGCATCAAGGGTGACCGCAGCAGGGGTGAAACCGGTGTTTGGATCGAGCCTGGAATAACAGGCAGGGAAAGAAAAATTTGCGCCATGGGAATTCGCTGCAGCCGGTGGATAACCATGCACGGCTTTGCATTAAATGTAAATACCGACCTAAGTTATTTTAATAATATTATTCCCTGTGGAATTATTAATAAACAGGTTACCTCTGTTGAAAGGGAAGTCGGGCATAAAGTTGACTATGCGGAAATAAAGAGAAAACTCGCAAAAAATTTTGAGAAGGTATTCAACGTTGAAATTATTTAACCTCGTGGCCGAATTCATCAAGTGGAGGAATAGGCTTTCCATCTTTCGGAATGTATACTTTGTGTTTCTCTACCAGTATATCATCAGAATAAATTTCAAAATTAAATAGCCCCGCATGTAAAAAATTTACTTTATCCAGGGTAAGCCAGGGCTCTGTTATTTTCTTTAGTTCAAAAAGTGGTGAACCGTCATCTTCAAAAAATTTGATCGAGTATTTTTTCTTTTCAGCATCAGGCAAAGCAATGATTATATTATTATCCTTTCCGGTGTAAACCATTTTTGAGGGTACGAACCACGTCTTTACGGGCACCACTGGCACCACGGGTTGTTGAATTTCCGTTACTTCAGGTACAACGGCCTTTAGGGTATCAATTCCCGGCCGGTGCGATTTGGTGAAAATATATGTGCCACCTTCGAACGAAAGAAATACACGATAATACTGGGCAGGTTTAAATTCTTTGGCATCAACAAAGCCATTTGATTTTGCTTTTACGTTCAGCACACTTCCGATGGTTGTAAAATTTTTAAGACTATCATAGGACCGCTGGATATTAATAGTTGTGAGGGAAGTATAAGGATTCGTCCAGGAAACCAAGACCTTATTGCTTATTTGTGTTACCGAAATATTAGGCAGTGTATCCTGGGCAAAAGAAATTTCTTGAACGATCAAAAAGAAAAATAGAATAAATACTGATTTATGCATGGGGCAAACGAAGCTATTTGTTTTTCCAAAATACAAAATATAATAGTTGTTAATTGAATTTAAAAATTGAGTGTCCCTCCAGGTAAAGATTCATTGCCCTGTAAACCGCCGGTATGGATGCACAGTATCTTTTCACCAGGAGGAAAGTAATTGTTATTTATTAAATCATATACACCAAACATCATTTTACCTGTATAAACAAAATCAAGTGGAATTTTATTGTCTTCATAAAAAGTATTTATAAAAGCCAGCAGTGCTGAATTTTTCTTTGCATACCCGCCAAAATGGTAATTGCCGTTAAATGAATATTTTTTTTTGGCATCGATTCCCAATTCCTTCAATCTTGCATCAATATCAGCTAAATTTTTTAAAGCACTGAAACCCGTTATTTCTGTATCACCTGCGCATCCCATAATCAGCCCGGCAAAAGTTGTGGCAGTTCCTACCGGGCAACATATGCGGGTGAAATTTTTTGAATTAAAGTAACTCGTTATGAGTTTTGCCCCATGGGCTCCTTCCTGTGAATATCCTCCTTCCGGGACTAAAGTATGATCGCCATATTTTTTTGTAAGTGTATTGAGGAATCCTTCATTCTTAATATTCTCATATGAAGAACGGTTGATGAATTCAAGTTGCATCCCGTTTTCGATGCAGAACAGTAAAGTATGTGAAAGATTTGGAGGCCTTTCGCCACGCACAATCCCAATGGATTTTATTCCTCTTACGTTACAGGCAAATGCCGTGGCAGCCAGGTGGTTGGAATATGCCCCGCCAAAAGTTATTATTTGTTTATGGATAGAATTGACTGCTTCATCCAGGAAATAATGTAGCTTAAATATTTTGTTACCTGAAACCACGGGATGGATTGTATCGAGCCGCAGCATAGACACTGTGACGCTGCGTTTGCTGAACAGTGCATTGTTTAGTGATTCAATATTTATAGCAAAATTCAGGGGATAATGTAACGAATTCATCCTTTGAAATTATGGCATAAAACTTTCTTACTTATTTTCGCACCAAAATACGAGCGTCAATTCAAAACAGCAGACAAAAATTAATATGAATTTATGAAACCAACACTTTTGATTTTAGCAGCAGGTATGGGAAGCCGGTATGGCGGTATTAAACAAATGGATGCTTTTGGCCCCTCAGGAGAAACTATTATTGATTATTCAATTTACGATGCAATCAAAAGCGGTTTTGGCAAGGTTGTTTTTATTATAAGAAAGGATTTTGCTGAAGAATTCAAAAATATTTTTGAATCGAAACTGAAAGGAAAGATCGCGACGGAATATGTTATGCAGGAAATGGAGTCGTTCATTGAAGGATTTAAGGTACCGGAGAGTCGTACCAAACCCTGGGGCACAGCGCATGCGGTCTTATGTGCAAAGGATTTTATTCATGAACCATTTGCGGTTATTAATGC
>Ga0068860_100001442_pt1 | contig 25747 bp, 18 predicted proteins | sample KBSSwiS32_FD_66597 | JGI IMG/M metagenome (GOLD analysis project Ga0068860, IMG submission 66597) | Switchgrass rhizosphere microbial communities from Kellogg Biological Station, Michigan, USA - KBS Switchgrass S3-2 | ecosystem: Host-associated > Plants > Roots > Rhizosphere > Soil ...
GAAGTGGGTTCCGCGCTTTTCTTGGCCCTCACGTGTTTTCGGTAGGTCAATTGTAGGCCACTTTTTTCCGAATAAAAGCTTGGAAAAAGACCACTTTTCGATGGGGACAGATCCCCCTTCCGCCTGATTTTTAGATTTTTTCCCTCCCTTTCACCCGCATTTTCCACATCTAGCGAACGTTTTTCTCTGTAATTTTTTCCGACCGGGACATCAAAAATAGAAACTTCCATATTGCGACCGGTTTTGTGGGCACCCCTATATTCTCGACGTTCTTGAAGAACGCGGCCACTTGGATATTGCCTATCAACTGTTGGAGCAGGAGACATTTCCATCTTGGTTATTCCCGGTGAAAAACGGAGCCACCACCATATGGGAACGCTGGGATGGATGGACCCCGGAAAAGGGTTTCCAAGACAAAGCCATGAATTCTTTCAATCACTATGCCTACGGCGCTGTGGGCGACTGGATGGTACGCACTTTGGCCGGACTGGAACTGGACCCGGCCGAACCTGGATATCGTCACGTGATTTTCCGTCCGCGACCCGGAGGTTCCATCACTTACTCGCAGGCAGGCCTGGATACTCCGCAAGGGCATGCTTCAATTCATTGGAAATTGGATGGGGCCTCTCTTCATATTGAACTAACAGTTCCCGAAGGAAGCCACGCCACTTTCCTACCTCCTAACGGATTTAACGCCCCATCCACGAAATACAACTCTGGTAAACATCAGCTGGTCGTCATCCGCGCTTAGTTTTTCTAGCTCATATTAGATAGATGAACACCGCAATCCTTAAGTCCATCACCTCAATCGCCCTTGTCATGCTGCTTACGCTCGTGCAGGCTCACGCTCAGGCACCGTGACCAACAATCCAAACGAGAAATTTCAACTAAAATATGAAAATGCGATTCCGTTCAGCTCAGACGTTGCGTCTGTTTTTCTGCTGTTTAATGGCCACTCTCACACCATCGGTGCTTCACGCCGTGGACCCGCCCCTTGCCAATGGTGGTCCTCGAAAGTCCGTCAAGCTTCTGACGATCGGCAATAGCTACTCCAATAATATGCTGTCCACCCTTCCCCAGCTTTCAAAAGCAGGCGGAAAGGAATTGATCGTTTTCGCCGCCAATAACAGCGGTTCCTCTCTCGCGGATCACGCTGGGAAATTAAAACCAGGGGCCGCGCAAAAAAAAGGGGGCGAACACATCGATAAAAGGCAGGATCTGGCTGCAGCTCTTGCCTCGGAGCAGTGGGACTTTGTCTCCATTCAACAAAGAAGTGACCTGAGCGCCAAAGCGGAATCGTTCCAGCCTGATGGGAGCGTTTTGGTCAATGCTATCCACAAATACGTGCCAAAGGCCGAAATCCTAGCTTACCAAACTTGGTCTTATCCCAAGGAGTATATCGCCAAGAGACAATTGTCGACCGATCCGGACAAGATGTTCAAGGAAATCCAGGCCGCTTATCAAAAGTTCGCCGATGATAGCCACGCCAAGGTAGTCCCGGTAGGGGAAGCCTTCCAAATCGCCCGCAACCAGCCAAATCCGATCGACCTCAACAGCGGCGACAAACATTTGAACCAGACCGGCCAGTTCCTCGCTGCGGCAGTGTTCTACGAGATCCTGTTCGACGACAGCATTGAATCCAACCCGTATAAGCCGAATCACGTCAGCCCTGATGACGTCAAGACGCTCCGCCACATCGCTCATGAAATCGCGACAAAGGCGAAGCAGGCCGCGCAGGAAAAACGCTAGGTAGTGTTTACGAATTATATGGGCATGGGCAGACATGCATAACTATCGTGGCTATCTCGTTCATTAAGCGGGCCGGGGCTGCGGGATTCTGGATAATCTCCATAGTCAAACGGCACCAACACCAATCGGTTGGTGATTGAACTGCCGCTAAAGTTCGAGCGGAATCCTGCATAACGGAAAATAATTCAGCGAATGGACGTCGGGGTGCTTATGCCCCGGATATAAAATCGCCGGTTGAATAAATTAGCCAAGTCCGATCATTCCAAGCCTTCTGCGGCCACCTCCAAGGTCTCATCCCGAATATTGAGACCGCGCAAACTCTCCATCAAATTCGGACCAGCCCAGATGCAAAGGCAACTCGTTCCGTCCGACTGATTGTTTCTTCGTAGGATCCATTGATTTAGTAGGCCACTTTAAATTGCGCAACAATGAATCGAAGTCAACAGTTTTGATATCTGCGATATTTCCTAATACCCTCCGCCACAATGTATTATAGTTTTGTTTCGTGGAGTTTCGTTGACTTTCATTCCCATTCTGGTCTGCTAATTCGTAATCAGCAGGTCACGGGTTCGAATCCCGTCGTTGGCTCCACTCTCCACGAGAGAGGTGGCATAGTGCGTCATTCAGATCTGACTTTCAAGACATGCCATGGGACACCTGAAGCCACTGGCCTGCATAGCTGGGCTGGTCATCAATAAATCCAAAGCACCTATGAGCATCATACGATCAGCCATCATCTGCCATGGTTTGACTCTCTTACTGGGTTCGATTGCAAGAGCTGGTGATGGACAGTTACCAGAACTCCCGGCACTGCCGGAGTATAATCAGGGCATCGCCGCGAAGTATCCGGGTGATCGCGGCATCGCCAAGGATCAGGCGGTCATTTTTCACGATGATTTTGAAACGGGGAAGCCCAGTCAGAAATGGGACAATGTTTTTTACGATGCCAATATACGAATCGTTGAGGAATTCGGGAACGTGCATGGCGGAAAGAAGGCGCTTGAGTTCACGGTTCCAAAGCAGCAGGCCGAACTCAGCAATGCGTTGGTGAAGCAATTGAAGAACGGCTATGATGTCGTGTTTCTGCGCTACTATTCAAAATTCGAAAAGGGATTCGACCAGACCGGCTCGAGCCACAACGGGGGTTACCTTGCCGCCATTTCGCCCGGCCTGCCCTTCGCCACTCCCGGTGTACGGGCCGATGGCAGGAACAAGTTCGCCGCAAGTTTTGAAGACTGGCGGGCCGACTCAACGACAACCTCGCCGGGCGAGTTGAATGTTTATTGCTATCATCCAGAGCAGCGCACGGATTACGGCGACCACTTCTTTCCTTCAGGGCAAGTGCTTCCCTTCACATACAAGCCGGGAGCCTTTGGCCCGCATTTCAAGGCCCGCCCCGACATCATGCCCGAACCCGGCCGCTGGTACTGCTTCGAATTCATGCTGAAGGCGAACAATGCAGGCCAGCGCGATGGCCGCATCGCCTGCTGGCTGGATGGCAAACTGATTGCAGACTTCCCGAACCTCCGGCTGCGGGATGACAATGCGCTCAAGATCAATTACGCTTCAGTGGATTTGCACATCAAAAGCAATACGATCCGCGAGAACAGGAAGTGGTATGACGATGTGGTTGTGGCCACATCCTACATCGGCCCCGTCGTTGAAGATAAGTAAGGGATCACGGGCCGTTACCGGCTTCATCTTTTTGCGATTATCCAACCTTGGACGCACGCAGATATGCCGCGATCGCCCGGCCAAGATCGGCGCCGAATTCGCGGGCTGAGTCTGCATTCACCTCGACGCCCCGCGCGTTTGCGTAAGGAATTTCGATCGATGACACAATTACAAGCCCTTCCTGCTCACCCATCCAGCGGGCGAAAGATTTGCCTTGGGCAAAGCTTGCCTCGTTATTCCAGCCTTTTCCAAATGGCAGATCGTCCTCCCGGGAATACGGCAGGGAACCCGTCTTCACTTTTTCCAGAATGCCGGAAAAACGCTGCTGTTCCTTCCAAATCGCGGGGTTATCCGCTCCCACCAGATACAAGGTTTCGTTGGTTCCTTCTCCTTTCAACCATGGGCAATGCAAATCCAGGGCCAGAGACAGAAGTCCGGCAGACCAACCCGGGAGAACGGCTTTCAGTGCTGCTGTCTCGGGGTAGATGGAAACCGCGTTGTAGTCGCGGTTATGATCGTGCGGCCTGCGGTTTTTGCCCTGGTCGCCCGCCTCGACACCTTCCCGGTCCATGAAGGGAATGACCAGAAACTCCACATGATTGCGCAACCAATCCCCCTCCGCGGAGCTTCCAAGGATGAAGGAAACCAGCCCTTCCAGAACAAAGTTTGCGATGGTTTCACAGCAATGATGACGGGCAGTAACCACCGCGCGATGCACCGGGGTCCGGTGAAGGCATCCCACTCTCAATTTCTCAACCGGGCGCCCCGGGCGGGTGAGACAAAGCGTTCCTTTTTCCAGGAAGCGGGATTCGCCGATTCCATTCAGAAATTTTTCCCAATTGCCGCCGGTATATGGAATCGTCACGCAAAAAAAGACCTCGCCGGCTCCGGGGGGAAACGTGAAAACGAATGAGTTCGCCTCGACGTCATCAATACCGAGCCAACGCCAGTTTTTTCCCCCATCCATGCTTACCGCCGGTCCACGCGTCCCAATCGCGACGCTTCCTGTGAGATGAAAACGGACTGTCTTTCCGCCTGCTTCCGTCACCCGGAAATACCAGTAGAACCACTGCCCCTCGGTATCGCGCAGGTCCTGTTGGATCCAGGCGGCATCTTCCTCGACACGACCGACAATAATGTTACCGCCTGGAAACGAGCTATCAATCTTCATGGATGATCATCTATTCACCGGCCGGACATGATTGTCCCTTGGAGGAGAATCATTTATTCCCATAAATCCGTGCTCAAATACTTCAAACCGGAATCACAAAGGATCACGCCTACTGTCTTACCCTTTAAGGAAGTCTGCAACAAATGCAAAGCGGCTGCCACATTGGCTCCGGATGAAAATCCTGCGAAAATCCCTTCTTCACGCGCCAGCCTGCGGGCCACTCTAGCAGCTTCCGCATCCGTCACTTTCAAGTATCCATCAATATGTTCGCGCCGGAGCAGCGGCAGGCAGGGAATGGAATAGCCGCCTCCCTGGATACTGTGGCCGGGATTGGTGACAGGCTCGCCTGCAAGGACCGCCGCACCGTCCGGCTCGATGACGAAACATTGAATCAAAGGGTTATATTCCTTGAAAGCAGCGGCACATCCCGAAAACGATCCGCCTGTACCGACGAAATCGCAGAAGGCGTCGATACTGCCCCCGGATTGCCTGATGAATTCCGGCCCGGTATGCAAATAATGTGCGCGAAAACTGCCCGCAAGCCGGAATTGGTCGGCACGAAATGCGCCGCGCTCCAGAACGAGGCGTTGCGCCTCCCTTTCGACCAGTTCCAAGTCCCCGCCGGAAACCCGCCCCTTCCTGGCACCCGGCAGTTGATCCACGAGAACAACTTCCGCCCCGAGCGCGGACATCATACGCGCCCTTTCCATGGAATTCCCCCTGGACATGACCGCCACAAAAGGATGCCCTTTGATGCCACACGCAATAGCCAGCCCCGTACCCGTATTGCCGCTAGTCAACTCGACCACAGTCTGGCCGGGCTTGAGCGCGCCTTCGGCTTCGGCATCCTCAATGATTTGGCGGGCAATGCGATCCTTCTTCGAAAATCCAGGATTAAGATATTCGAGCTTCGCCAGAATCCTGCCATCCAGCCCCCTGGTGAGCCGGGATAACTCCACCAGGGGAGTGTTTCCGACGGCTTCAATTACCGATGCGAGCGGTTTGTCTTGTTGAGTCATCAATGTGTGAGGGGGCGATCTGGAGTTCCGTGACAGCAGCTCCTATTTCACCGGCGCGTCGGGAGTTGGCGGCGCTGGCGCTCCATCCACCAGCGGTTCCTTTTCATCATCGGGTTTTTTGCCGGCAGCAAGCGCTCTCAATCGCTTGATCGTTTCCTGCACGGTCTCGGCTCCCGAGGCCCCTTCCTTCGCACCCGGGCCGCTTACGATCACAAATCCGCCGGACTTTCCCGCAAAGGCCATTCCCTGTTCGTAAAGATCGGCCGCGTGCGCATATTGATGGCGGTCCTCGGCGATCTCGGCAAGGCGAAAACAGGCGTTTGCGTCGTACACGGGCTCCGGAGGGGCGATATCGAGTATTTTCTGCCACATCAACGCGGCCCGTTTGTCGTGCCAGTCGCGCATTACTTCGCCCAACGAGAAAATCACGCTCTTTCTTTCCTCCTTGAGGGCATCAAGCGCGGCAGTTACCGCGTCCCAATCCGCCTTCGCAGCCGCAGCGTCATGCATCTGGGATTCAGCGATGGAGCGCAAATAGAGCTCCAGCGGGCTTTGCGCATGGCTGAGAAACCGGACCGCCCTCTCCGGCATCCCCGCGCTGATGAGGCTTGACACCAGGGGTTTCAGCTCCGTCACCTGCACTTTGCTGGTATCGAGGGCAGGGGCAAGATCGCATAGGGCGCCTATGTGGTCCTTGCGTCCGGTGGAAGCGAAAAGGCCGGTGTAGAAAGCGAGCTTTTTGCAAAGGCGCACTGCATTGGTTTCCGCCGCAATATCCTTGCGCGCGATTTCTTCGACGTGATCGGAAAGATGCCCGCGATCGACCGCGATGGCGCATTGTTTCCTGATCTCGTCGTCCCCCAACCGCGCCCATGCGTCACTTCCGAAATCGAATGCCTTCTCATAGTTCCAAAGATTGATTTCGATCTTCATCAAATTCACCGCCGAGCTGCGCGCCGCCTTGCCCGGTTCCAGATCCTCCAGTGGCGCGAGCAGGGATGCACGGTCATCCCCTGCATGGGCGATCACCTGCGACACATCATCCGGGTTTGCATCCTCCAGGATCGCGTACCTCGCCTTCTCCCAGCCTGAAGCCTTGTTCGCGTAGAATTCCGCCACGAGCCGGATGCTTTCCGCGCCGTGTTTTTTCACAAAATCCCGCCAGTGAACCCGGTTGGATTTTCCGTTTTCCGATTCCGCAACCAACGCCCGCACGTCGGTATCCGCGCCTGGAACCACCAGCCAGCGCAGTGTTTTCCAGAGTTCCTCCGCGCGCCATTGCACCTCGGCATCTGTGGATTTGAGGGCACCCCGTACGGGTTCGCGTGCTTTCGAGCCAAGTTCCAGCAATACCGCGGATGCCTCCTCCCGCTCGGCCAGATGATCAGCACCGAGCCGGGCCACCCATTCCCCGGGAGTGCGGGTTTCCGCGCCGGAGACGGCAACCGAAGGGAGCAGACATGCGACGGCTGCAAACAGGATGAATACCGGTTTCATTTTGGACCGTCGGTGACAGGCGTTGAAGTGGGTTCCGGTGAGGCTGCGGCATCCGGCACCGGAGTGGAACCGGCCTTGCTGCCGGCTTCCTCGCCACCGAGAAGCGTATTTCCAGCAGCCCTGAGAAGATTGACGTAGGCGGCATCGGCGCGTTTCTGCACTGCTGCATAATCGAGTGTATAACGATGCCGGAACGGTGCACCGGCGGGGTTGACACCATCCACAACCACATCCTCGATCTGGTCCAGCGCGGTCATTTTAATGCCTTTGCGGAACTCATCCGCCGGGACTTCCCGTTTTCCCATCGTGATTTTCAGGCCGGTGCAGAGGTCATATTGGGATGCATTGCGGAACTCGAGTCTGTAACCCACCGTCCCCAACCACACGAGCGTAACCCCGTCGCCGCTCTGCGGGATTGCGTAAAGTGCAAGCTGCTCCCGCTGCCGCAGCAGCACGCGCGTCGCGGGCATCGTAAGAGGAAGCGGTATCTTGCACAGGGGTGCCTTTCCTTTGCCGAGCAAAACCCGGAATTCCTTTGCCTGTTTGTCGTAATCGGTTGAAAGCATCCCGCCCTCGGGATCGAACGAAAGCGTGAGGCCCTTTGGTTCGGTTTTCAAGTCAGCGCAGACGTGCGCAAGGCACAGCACCCCGTGGGTGGCAAAATCGACGTTGAATGTGAATCCCTGGTGGGTTTCGATCTTCACCCTCGGTTTTTTGCTCACGATCCAGATCACGGTTTCACCCGCGCCATCGAGGACTTTTTCAGCGGGCGCCCCGGGTCCTGAAACATTGGTCGAGAGCACGAGATTTATCGCCGCGAGCAATGGGGTGAAAAGCATCGTGGCCTGAAACTAGCACGGCAGGCGCGCCACGGCAGCAAGAATCAGCGGATGTTTTCCTGAATGCCGGAATCACGACTGATTCTTCATCTCTGTTCTTGTAAACTCTTGCGGCCTCTCTAATCTTCCCTCACGATTATGGTGGATTCTACCCTTCCCTCAAACGCCCGGGTCACCTCAGACGATGACGTAGCCGCCATCAACCAGCTCGGGGAAATTTCGCAACGAATGCGCACGGAACTCGCGCGCGTGATCATCGGGCAGGACGAGGTCGTGGACCGTCTTCTTATCACGATCTTTGCGCGGGGACACGGGCTGCTCGTCGGCGTGCCGGGCCTCGCGAAAACATTGCTCGTGCGCTCGCTTGCGGACGCGATGTCCCTCGATTTCAGCCGCGTGCAATTTACACCGGACCTCATGCCCTCGGACATCACGGGCACGGAAATTCTGCAAGAGACCGACCAACCGGGCCGCCGGCGGTTTGAATATGTAAAGGGACCTATTTTTGCGAACATTGTGCTCGCGGATGAAATTAATCGCGCCCCTCCCAAAACGCAGTCGGCGTTGCTCGAGGCGATGCAGGAGCACCGTGTGACAGCAGCCGGGCATATGTACCAACTCCCGGCGCCGTTTTTCGTGCTCGCGACCCAGAACCCCGTGGAGCAGGAAGGGACGTATCCGCTGCCGGAGGCGCAACTCGACCGGTTCATGTTCCTGATCCATGTGGGCTACCCTTCGCTTGCCGAGGAAGGCCGCATTGCGCGTGAGACCACCGGCGGCCTCACGGCGCAGGTGGGCAAGACAATCACGGGCGAGCAGTTGATCGCATTCCAGGAACTCGTGCGACGGGTGCCCGTGCCTGATCATGTCTATGATTTCGTCGTCGCCCTGGTGCGGCGTTCCCGGCCGGATTCCGAAAACGCGCCCGACTGGATCAAGGATCTCGTCACCTGGGGCGCGGGACCGCGCGCCGTGCAATATCTTATCCTCGGGGCAAAATCACGCGCGGCGTTGCAGGGCAGTTATCTCGCGCGTATCGAGGATGTGGAGGCGCTGGCGGAGCCGGTGCTCGTCCACCGGATACTCACGAGTTTCCATGCACAATCCGAGGGGATCACGAGCCGCGAGATCATCAAGCGTCTCATCGAGGAAACCCGGGCGGACGCCAAGGTGTGAATCGTAGCCGGCACGAGTTCCTCGATCCGAAGGCGCTGGCGCGTCTCGCGCGCGGCCAGGTGCATGCGCGTCTGCCGATGTCGGGGAGCATGTCCGGCCAGCACCGCAGCCCGCACAAGGGATCAAGCGTCGAGTTTGCCGAATACCGCAAATATGTGCCGGGCGACGACATCCGCCTTCTCGACTGGCACGTGTATGCGCGCACCGACCGTTTTTACTTGAAGGAGTTCGAGGCCGACACAAACCTGCGCGCCTATTTCGTGCTGGATGCCAGCGCCTCGATGAGCTTTGCGGGCAAGGGCGAAAGCAAACTCGCCTACGCGCGAAAAATGATCGCCGCGATGGCCTGGCTGCTGGTGCAGCAAGGCGACGCAGTGGGGCTCTCCTGCTTCTCGGACAAGGCGTTGATCGACATCCCCGCGCGGCGCAACGCGGCTCATCTGCGGAACATTTTCGACGGTCTCGCCGACCTCAAGCCCGAGGGCCCCACGGCGCTGCCTGCCGCGCTGCACAAACTGGCGGAGAAAATCCCGCAGCGCTCGCTCGTGGTGATTTTCTCGGATTATTTTACACCGCTGGACGAATTGCTCTCATGCCTGCAACATCTCCGGTTTCGCAAGAATGACCTGGCGGTGTTCCACCTCCTGGACCGCGCGGAACTCGATTTCAATTTTTCACACCCGACGCGGTTTGTCGACATGGAGACCGCATCCGCGCTGCTGACCGAGCCGGAAACGATCCGCGCCCGGTATTTCAGCGAACTACACCGGTTTCTGGACGAATTAAAATCCGGCTGCCGTGAATTCAAGGCGGAATACCGGCGGGTTGTGACCGACGAGGATTACGAAAAGGCGATTGCGAATTTTCTCATTGAAAGGGCGCACAAGAAATGAAGAGGCATTGGAATATTGATGCAAGACGGGGTCTTGCCGTGACGTTGCTGATGGCGGCATTCCTGCCAGGCGTGCTGCCCGCGCAGGAGACCGCGAAGCTTGTTCCCGCGCTGGGCTGGGATATTGCGCAGCAGAGCGCTTTTCCGACATGCATTGCATCGGACGCGCAAAACGCAGTCTGGGTTGGAACCGAGGACAAGGGCGTGTGGCGCTATGATCCACGCGCAAAAAAGTGGTCGCAATTTCTCACGAAGGACGGCCTCGGCGACGACCACATCTATGCGCTGGCTGTCGATAAACTCAACCGCGTCTGGGCAGGCCATCTCAACCATGGCGTGAGCGTATGGAATGGTGAAAAATGGAGGAACTACGGGCTGCTCGAGGGCCCGCTGGGCGACCGCGTTTTTTCAATCGCCACCTGCCCGAAGGATGGCGACGTATGGATGGCGACCGATTGCGGACTGGCCCGGTATTCGGTGTCGAAGGACGAATGGGATTACTTTTCCCGCGCATCCGGCCTGCCATCGAACCAGATCCAGTGCATCACCTTCGACTCCGATGGCAATATCTACGCCGGGACGCAGTGCGATGGAATCACCATGGCCAGTGCGGCCGACAATTACAAAAAATGGCGCACTGTGACAGGGCCGCTGCAGATGCCGGTCACCGGCTACGGAGACGGTCTTTCCACCAGCATAATCAATGGCATCGCGAATGTGCAGCAACCCCCGGGGATGTATCACGGCTCGGCTGAAACCGTCGCCGCTGCCACTCCGCTGGGCATTTGCGTGAGCGCGGACCATGGCCAGAAGTGGAGCTTTATGCGCGGCGCGGACTGGCAGAAAAATGTCAACGGCCTTTATGACAGGCAGGAAGCCCTTGAGGGCGCCGAGGATCCGGCACAACAGCAGGTTGGCGAAGACTGGATGACCTGCATTAGCCAGGAACCGGAGACAAAGCGCATCTGGTACGGCTACCGCCAGAAAGGTGTGGAGGCGAGGAATGCAAATGGCAGCGTTCTTATCCGCACCGACATGGAAGGCTCTGATTCATCGCTCGTCCGCTCCATTCTGGCCCGTCCGAAAACACCGCCGCTTTTCGCGGTTTACGATGATGCCAAAGGCGGTTTGAAAACACTCGACAGCGCCAAGGAGACGCTCGAACCGGGAACGGAATCCCCAAAGACCGCGCCTGCATTGCCGGCTCCCGCAAAATCTCCCGATGCTCCTTCCCTCGCAGCCATCGCAAAACAGATCAATCTGTTCAAAAATCCGCTGGTCATCGGCGATGCGGTTTTTCTCGGGGATGACTGGCGCACGGGGGGCGACTGGATCAGCCGCTATGGCAACTCTTACGCGATGCTTTGCGGAGTCGAGGCAAATGGCCGTGTTTTCGCGAGCGAAACCGGCTATGAGATCGGTATCAGCCCCGGAACTCAAAATGCCGGTGCAGAGGGCGGAATGGCCACTGTGCGCGGGCGCGTCTTTCTGAACGGCAATGTCATCATGCAACCCGTTTTCAAAACCCGCCAGGTGGCGTCCTCCACGGAGCCCGGGGCAAATACGCATGTTTCCAGTGCGACGAGCGACGACACCCGCGCCCCGTACGATCCGACCACAGGCCACCGCGTGGATGCGGAGGTCCATGATTTCACCGCTATGCGGAATTCCTATCCTTTCAGCGTGGAGGGGCCCGACCTCTGGGTTGACGCCAAAATTCCCGAGGGCATCCATTGCCTGAGCCTCTATTTTTACAACAACGACTCGCAAAAGGGGCATTGGAACAAATTTCGCGACTACGACATCCAGGTGCTGCCATGGGACGAGAACAGGGACACGGCACGCAAGGCCACACCAGTAGCGCGCGCGCGTGTGTGCGATTTTTACGGCGGTGTTTACAAGGAATTCATCATCAACGGCCCTGCCCACTACCTGGTGCGCATCGCGCGCAACCGGAGCTTCGTCACCAAATTGCAGGGTGTTTTTCTCGACCGGCTTTCCGGACCCGCGCCTGAAAACAAGAAGGCGTTGCCCGGATTCGACAAGGTGGAATACAACGCCCCCGCACTCGAGAATTTCACACCTCCTGCGGAAAAGCCCCTCTTCACCGCCGCATATGACCTGTGGTCAAAAATGGATGAGATTTTCGACAAACGCGGCGTGATCGGCCTGCAAATTCCGCTGCGCGTCTGGGCCTACCGCGCCGCCGCCGCGGATGGCGCGCCGGTCCCCCTGCTCACAAGCTGGCGGTGGCAGTTTGCATACTGGACACCGGAGGATCGCGCGGGGTTCAAGGAAGCGATGGCCCGCGCCTTCGAGGTTTCCCCGGCGGCAAAGGACACCCCCGCACCGGCAGCCCCAGCCATTCAAACCGGCCCACCTGCAAATGGAAACTGACAAAAGCCGGGGCGGCACGCGCTGATCCATGACGTTTCTGCAACCATTCATCCTCTGGGGTTTGCCGCTGGCTTTACTGCCAATCGTCATTCATCTGCTGAACCGGATGCGTTTCCGCACGCAACGCTGGGCGGCGATGAGCTTTCTTTTTTCCGCGAACCGCGCCTCGACACGCTACGCAAAATTGCGGCAATTCCTGATCCTCGCGTGCCGGGTGCTTGCCTTGCTCGCGCTGGTGCTCGCCGTTGCCCGCCCCCTTGCAAGCGGCTGGCTGGGTTGGGCGCTCTCGCCTGCGCCGGATGTCGTGATGATTTTGCTCGACCGGTCCGCGAGCATGGAAACACGCGATGCCGCGTCCACACTCTCCCGCAGGGAACAGGCGCTCCGCGCGATCGCGACTGCCGCCGCGCCATTTGCAGAACGCACACATTTTGTGTTGATGGAAAATGCGCTGCGCAAACCGCAGGAAATCGCGAAGGCGGATTTTGCGACATTATCGGGACTTGGAATGACCGGGCCCACGGACACAGGCGCGGACATCCCGGCCATGCTCGACGCGGCAACGGAATGGCTGGGGCGCAACCAGACCGGTCTCACGGAAATCTGGATCGCCTCCGACCTCCAGCGTTCCAACTGGCAGCCGGAGAGCAGCCGTTGGGCTGCGGTGACCGCCCGTATCGCAGGGTTGCGCCAGACCGTGCGTGTGCGCCTGCTCGCATTGACACGGCCTGCGGCACAAAACATTTCCGTATCCGTCCCGGATTTGAACCGCCGCAACCGCGACGGACAGCCGCAACTCGATTTGACGCTCGACATGGAACGCACCGAAAGTACACCCGTGACGCTCCCTGTCACGACGACACTCGACGAGGTCCGCTCCAATTCCGATATCACGATGCAGGGACAGGGGATGCGGCTTCATCGCAAATTTCCACTCGATCCCGCACACCAGACCGGCTGGGGAAAAATCGAGCTGCCCGCCGATACCAATGCGCGCGACAACTCCGCCTACTTTGTCTATGGGCCAAAACTTCCGCTGAACAGCGCGCTCGTCGCCGCTGACAAACCGGGTGGATTTTTCCTGAGATTTGCAGCCGCTCCCTCAAAGCAGGGATGCGATCTCATCACCGGCGACGCGACGGGCACGGACTGGCAGAAATATGCGCTGGTCATCTGGCAGGGGGCATTGCCGGCCGGAAAAGCGGCGGCGCAATTGCAGGCTTACATCGAGCACGGCGGCATGGCCGTCTTTTTCCCCCCGGGCAGGCCCGATACGAATTCCTTTGCGGGTGCAAGCTGGGGTGCGGTTGAAAATGCGGAGCGCGACCAGCCCTACCGTGTGCCGCACTGGGATGAGCAGGACGGCCCGCTCGCGAAATCCGACGAGGGGCTGAGCCTGCCCGTGGCGGAACTGGATACACTGCGCCGCCAGATCATCGTGGGCGGCGGCGAACCGCGCGCGAATTTTTCCGATGCGAAACCCTTCCTTACCGAACGCGTGCTTGGCCACGGGCGTGTCTATTTTTGCGCGACATTGCCGAATCCGGAATGGTCAGGGCTCGGGGACGGGCGCGTGCTTGTGCCGATGATACAGCGGTTGCTGGAGCGGGGTGGAAAGCGCTTCGAGGGCTCGACATCGCTTGTTGCGGGTGACCCTTCGCTCGTGCAGGAACCTGCCGGGTGGACAAGCATCGATGCGCCGAAAAAGGATGTCCGCTTCGATGCGGGAGTTTACCGGAACGGGCCGCGATTGATCGCGGTCAACCGGCCGGCGGAGGAGGACACCCCCGATGTGGTGGAGAAGGCGGTTGCGAAAAAACTGTTCGGGCCGGTGCCGGTACAATTTTTTGAGGAGCGCGGCGGCGAGGCAAGCCCACTCCAGGGTGAAATCTGGCGCGCACTGCTTTTCACGATGCTCGCGGCGCTGCTGGTGGAAGGATTTCTTTCGCTGCCGTTGCAATCCTCACAGCCGCAAGCTCAAAAACCGGCGCCGACGCGCGCGGCCTTCGCGGAGACAGCCGCGCCATGAACAGCCACTGGTCATTCACGGCTTCAGGTCCGGTGATCGTTGTCGCAATCACAGCGTGGCTGCTTTCTGCCGTGCTTTCATGGTTCCAATGGCAACGGCGCGGTGGCGGCGCCCGCGTGACGGCGATGGAAATCCTGCGGCTATTCATCGTGGGCCTCATCTGCCTCGCGTTACTGAAACCGGAGATCGTGAAGGAAATTCCGCATACGCAATCCGTGCAGATCGCAATCCTCCGGGATGCCTCGGGCAGCATGCAGACCCGCGACGTGCCCGCCGACGGCAAGACCGTACTCACGCGCGCCGAGTGGTTGAAGACCGGCGCATCCCCCGACCATTGGAAGCCGCTTGAATTGAAGGGAAAAGTCTCGGTCGAGAATTTCTCCGCACCGGCCGCTACCGGCGACAACGGGACAAATATCGATGCGGCCATTGAAAAGGTGTTGTCCCACACCGACAACCTGAAAGCAATTCTGCTGCTGAGCGACGGGGACTGGAACACCGGGGATTCGCCCGTGGTAACGGCTACCAAATGCAGCGCGCGCGACATCCCCGTTTACTCGGTGGGAATCGGCGGCGAGACTCCCCTGCCCGACCTTGTGCTCCAGCACACCACGACGCCCGCATACGGAATCCTGGGCGACCAGATCACCATCCCGTTCAAGGTACAGAGCTATCTTTCACGGCAGGTGCAGACCACGGTGGCGATGTCGGACATGAGGGGCATCGTGGCGAAGAAAACAATCACGATCCCCGCGTTCGGCGAGGTGTCGGATTCGCTGGTCTGGGCGCCGACCGAGCCCGGGGATTACAAGATGGATGTGAATCTTCCCGTCGAATCCGACGAGGCGATCGCCGACAATAACACGCAGAGTTTTCGCATCGCGGTGCGCACGGAAACACTGAACGTGCTCGTGATCGAATCCGCGCCGCGCTGGGAATACCGCTACCTGCGCAATGCACTCTCGCGCGATCCCGGCGTGCATGTGGAGACATTGCTCTTCCATCCCGGTATGCCGCCGGGAAGCGGCCGCGACTACCTGCCAGCCTTTCCTTCAAGCAAGGAGCAGCTCTCGAAATTCGACGTCGTCTTCGTGGGCGACGTCGGTGTGAACGGGAATGAACTCACACCAGCTGATCTCGAAGGCCTTCGCGCGCTGGTGGAGCAGCAGGGAAGCGGCCTTGTTTTCCTGCCGGGCGCACGCGGACGCGAGTTGACGCTCGCCTCCACCAAACTGGGCGATTTGCTGCCAGTGGATTTTGACGAAAGCAAGGCCGCGGGAAACACCACCGTTTCCGAGTCCCAGATTCTGTTGACCACCGAGGGCAAGGGACACCTACTGACCATGCTCGCTCCCGACGACGCCACGAATGCGAGCATCTGGAAAAATCTCCCGGGTTTCTACTGGTCCGCGGCGGTGACCAAAAGCCGCCCCGGCTCGGAGGTGCTGGCGGTGCACTCCACGATGCGCACGGAATCGGGCCGTATCCCGATCCTGGTGACCCGGCCCTTCGGGAACGGCAAGGTGCTTTTCATGGGCACGGACGGCGCTTGGCGCTGGCGGCGCGGCGTGGAGGACAAATACCACTACCGGTTCTGGGGGCAGGTCGTGCGGTGGATGGCGCACCAGCGGCATCTCGCGGCGGGCGAGCGCATCCGGTTCAGCTACTCCCCGGAAAACCCGCGCACGGGCGAGACGGTGTTTTTGCTGGCCACAGTCTTCGATTCCAACGGGTTCCCGGTGGAAAAAGGCAATGTCTCCGCGCAAATCACCGCGCCGGACGGCTCGTCGGAGCGGCTGGAATTCAACGGCGTGCCGGGCGGCTGGGGGGTGTTCAAGACCGAGTTCATTCCGCGCACCGGCGGAAAATACCAGGTGGCGGTAAGCGGTGAAAACGGTGGCTCGAAACTGAGCGCGCCCGTTTTTGTGGAACAGCCTACCATCGAGAAAACAGGCCTGCCGGGGAATTTCGCGGTCCTGCGCGAAATGGCCGAGATCACGCATGGCATCGCTGGCGGGGTTTCCGACCTTGATTCGATTGTTAAGAAAATCGCGCTCCTGCCGGAACCCAAACCGATCGAAAAACGGATCCACCTCTGGAGCGAATGGTGGAGCGGAGCGGCGCTCCTCGCGATGCTCGCAGCGTATTGGACAGCGAGAAAACTCTCCGGTATGATCTGATGCACACGCGCGCATGAACGGTTCACTCGCCATACCGGAAGGTCTCCGTCAGCAATTCGATGAACTCGAACAGCGGCTCTGGCGTTTCGACACGATTATCGCGATCTGCGGCGGCATTGGTTCACTGCTGCTTTCCTACGCGCTCATCTTCGTATCCGACCGGCTCTGGGACACGCCGCCTTGGATTCGCGTGATTTTCACGGGGGCGGGCGTGGCGGGCATGGGCTGCTTTATTTACGGCTATGGCCGGCGCTGGATCTGGGGAAACCGTTCCTTCCCCGCCCTCGCGACGCTGGTGCAGAGGCGCTACCGGCGGCTGGGCGACCGGTTGCTCGGCATCGTGGAACTGGCGGACGAGCAAAAACGGCCCGCGAATTTTTCCGCCGCACTATGCAAGGCGGCGATCCAGCAGGTGGCGACGGAGGCGGCGAAAGTCGATTTCCGCGAGGCGGTGGGAACGAAGCGCCCGCGCCGTTACATGGCCGGTGTCGCAGTGGCAGCCATGGTGGCAGTCACCTTCTGCGTTGTCGCGCCGCAGGCGGGCTGGAATGCATTTTTGCGCTGGTTGCGCCCCACGCTCAACGTGGAGCGTTATACATTTGTGAGCCTGGACGATGTGCCCGATCATATTGTGGTGGCGCACGGCGAGCCATTCGATCTCGCAGTCGGCTTGAGCGCTCACTCACTCCTGCGTCCGTCACAGGTTTCCGCGACATTTGAAGGAATGCAGTCGATCACCTCGCCCGTGAAAGCGGACCGCGCGCTGTTTCATCTTCCGGGGCAGACGCGACAGATCGTGCTCACATTGAGCGCGGGTGACGTGAAACGGCAGACGCGCATCGAGCCGGAGTTCCGGCCCGAGTTGAAACAACTCACCGCACACATCGATCTCCCGGCATACCTGCAATATCCCCCGCTTGACCAGAAGATCGACAGCGGCTCACTCACATTCCTGGAGGGCAGCAGCATCACCATCAAGGGACAGGCCACACGGGCGCTGAATCGCGCAAACCTCGAGGGAAAAGAGCACACACCGCTCCGGATCGAGGGCGACACGTTTTCAACCGCAGTGATGGCTCCAAAAACCGCGACGCTGCTCGCTTTCATGTGGAAAGACCAGTTTGGACTCGATGCAGCCGCACCCGCAAAAGTGAGATTGCAGCCGAAGGAGGACGCCGCGCCGCAGGTCGAGTGCCGGGGGCTGGCGGCGGCCATTGCGATCCTCGAGGAAGAGGTCATCCATGTTGACGTCGAGTCAGATGATGATTACGGCATCAAAGACCTGGGCGTTCGCTGGCAGACGGCGTCGCAAAAAGCCAGCGAGACGCCGGGCCCCGCGGTGGAACGCAAAATCGGCGAGGGCAAGCCCCAGTCCAGGACCGTGAAGGGGCAGTTCGATTTCAGCCCGACACTTCTTGGCATTCCACCCGATACCGGCGTCGCATTTTGTTCGACGGCAACCGACCGTTTTCCAAACCGGCGCCCGTCACTCTCCTCGATCCACCAGATTTACGTACTCAGCCGGGAATCCCATGCCCGCCTCGTCCAGGAGCAACTGGAAAAACTCATGGCACAGCTTGAGGAACTGACGCGGCGCCAGGAGGCGATCCTGGACGCCGGAAAAAATGTCCAGCAGCAGTCCCCCGAAAAAAAGGCCGACCCGGAATCCGGCAAAAAACTCGCCGACCAGTCCAACGAGCAAAAGCAGACGGCCGAACAGCTCGAGAAATTGGCCAAGCAAACCGCCGAGACCCTGCGCGAAGCGTCGAAGAACAAGGATTTCTCCCCCTCCGCCCTCCAGGAATGGGCGAAGCATGCGCAGGACATGAATGAGCTTGCGCAGCAGAGCATGCCATCCGCCTCGCAGTCGCTGGACGAGGCAAAGAGCGATCCCAACAATCGGAGCGAGAAGCTCGACAAGGCGCTCAACCAGGAGAGCGACATTTTGAAAAAGATGCGCGAGATGCAGAAATCGACGGAAGCCAGCATGGAGAAATTGATGACGCAGAACATCGCCATGCGCCTCCGCAAGATTGCGAACTCGGAAAAAGGCATCGCGGGCGACTTCCAGAAAATCCTGCCGGAAACGATCGGCATGAAAACTGCGCAACTTCCGGATGCGCACAAGCAGACCGTGGAACACATGGCCAGCCAGCACGAAACCTCGCGTGACGAATCGAACAGGCTGCACAGCGAGATCTCCCGGTTGTTTGAGCGCACGAAGCTGGAGCGCTATGGCGATGTCTCGCAGGAAATGGAAAACACCAACTCGGACGAGGCACTCCATAAACTGACCGACGTCATCCATAATAATGTCACCGTGCAGGCGATGCATGACACCACTGCATGGAGCAAGCAGTACGAGTTCTGGGCCGACCGGCTCAGCGACAAGGATGATTCCAAGGCGGCGGATCCCGGCAATGGGGAAGGACAGGGCTCACCCGCCGACATGAAGGCCCTGATGGCCCTCCTGCAACTCAGGGAGCAGGAGGACACGCTGCGGGAACGCACCGGCGCGATCGACAAACAGAAAAATTCCAACCCCCACCATGCCGACGACGCCCGTGGCGCCGCGACACAGCAGCAGGAAATCCAAAAGGCGCTCGAGCAACTCCAGGCCGACCCGGAATTTCCAATCCCGCCGGAAGACCTTGCCCCGGTTGGCAAAGCCATGGGTGACGCAAAAACCCTGCTCGATAAACCGGAGACCGGCGATCCTACGACAGCCGCGGAAACGGATGCAATCAACATGCTCGATGCTGCCATCCTTGCGCAGATGAAAAAATCCGGCAAGGGAGCCTCGGCGATGATGCAGATGATGGGCTTCGGGCAGGGCAATACGCCGGGCGGCAATGCCTCCGGAGGCACCACAGACAAGACGAATATCCACATGGGAGGTTCCCGGTCGGGAGCGGTGGACCCGTCCCGCCACGTTGTCCAAGCCACGGGCAATACTGGCACGCAACTGCCTGCGGAATTCCGGGAGGCAATCGAAAATTACCAGCACGCCATCGAACAGGAGGGCAGGACGCCTTGAAACAAAAAATCCTTCTCATGTTTCTCGTGCTGGCCATGCCGGTGGCCGCGTTGCACGCGCAGACTTTGTTCAGCCAGAACGAGGACGTCATCCCGCCGGAACTCGATCACGTTTACACAAAGGCCATGCAATACCTTGTGAAGACCCAGCAAGCCGACGGCACATGGTCGAGCCAGTACGGGGGGGAACCCGGCGTGGTGGGCCTTTGCATATTGAGCATCCTCGCGCATGGCGAGGATCCGAACTCCGGCCCTTACCGGATTACGGTGCAGAGGGGGATTGATTTCATCCTGAAAAGCCAGAATGAGAAAACCGGCTACATCGGCCAGTCGATGTACAACCACGGGTTCGCCACGCTCGCGCTCGCCGAGTGCTACGGCGCGGTCCAGAACCCCAGGCTCGGCCCCGCCTTGCAGAAGGCCGTGGATCTCATCATCAGCGTCCAGTCGCGCAATCCCTTCAATGCGTGGCGCTACTCGCCGGAGAGCCCGGATGCGGACACCACCGTGAGCGGCGCGCAGATGGTGGCCCTGTTTGCGGCGCGCAATGCCGGAATCGGCGTGCCCGACGAGGCGATTAACAAAGGATTGAAATTCTTCGTCAATTGCCAGAGCGCCGATGGCGGCATCGGATACGTGAGCGCGGGTGGCCCTGATGCGGCCCGCACGGCGATCGGGCTGCTGGTCTTCGGGCTCGCGAAGCAGCAAAAATCCGTCGCATATCGCTCCTCGCTCCGTTATCTCAAGGATTCCAACTCCGGATCGGGCGATGGTTATTACCAATATTACCTCTACTACGCCGCTCAGGCCCTGTTCCGGGCGGGGCCGGGAGCATTTGACTCGTGGAATGCGGCCAATATCAAATTGCTCTCCTCTTCCCAGGCCGACAATGGAAGCTGGACCGGACAATTCGGCCCCACCTTTTCGACTGCGGCCTCACTGCTTTCACTCGCGCTAAATTATCGCCTTCTCCCTATTTATGAACGTTAGAAATCAAAGAATAAATCTCATGAAACATCCCCTTTTCGCCTGCCTGCTGGCCATGCTGGCCGCAAACATTGTGCGCGCCGGAATTGTCCTGGACGATGCCCCGCAGGATGCCGCGCCCGCCAAATCCATCGATGTCCCGAAGCCGAAGGATGGATCGACCACCCCGGATAAATCCGCGGCAGCCCTGTCAGATACTCTGCGCTTTGTGAACAACGACGCGCTTCACGGCTCATTCCTCGGCTACGACAAGGATGCGGGCATCCGCTGGCAGAGCCTGGAATCGAAGGACCCGATCGTTTTCCAGACGGCGAATCTCACGGAGATCAAGCTGGATTCGCACAAGGTGCCGGCAAATGTCGCGCCGCCCACGCACGCAATCATGCTGACCAACAACGACGAGCTGCCCGGCGTGCTTGTTTCGCTGGATGACAAGGCGCTAAGCCTCGACACATGGTATGCGGGCAAGCTCTCCATCCCCCGGGCGATGATCAAAAGCATCACCCCCCTGAAAACCAGCGCAAACGTCCTCTACCAGGGACCAACCAGCATGGACGGGTGGGTGATCGGCCAGCGCGGCAACGGTGCGAAGACATGGTCATACAAGGACGGCGCGCTCATCTCCACGAACTACGGCATGATCGGGCGCGACGTGAAACTTCCCTCGCTGGCCAGCGTGGATTTCGATCTTGTCTGCCGCGGCAACTCCCAGATGAGCGTCTGCCTCTACTCCGACCGCCTGGACAACATGAGCAACTGCTACATGTTCCAGATCAGCAGCGGTTACATCTACCTCCAGCGGTTTACACCAGAGGGCTCGAATAATTTCGGCGAGCAGGCGCAACTGCGCGGGGAGATGATGCGCAAGGCGCAGACGCACATCAGCATCCGGGTAAACAAGGACACGAAAACATTCTGGCTGTTCATCAACGGTGCCCTGCTCAAGCAATGGACCGATCCCGCGGAGTTTGCGGGCAAGGGCGGCTCGCTCATCTTCATGTCCCAGCCGGGCATGTTCACGAAGGTCAGTAACATCGTTGTGAGCGCATGGGATGGACAGGTCGAGGGCGTGCGTCCCGCAGGCGCGAAGAGCAAGGAGGACTTCATCAAGATGGAAAACCAGGACAAGGTTTCCGGAAAATTGAAGAGCATCGAAAACGGGAAGGCTATGTTCACCTCCTCCTATGCGGACCTCACTATCCCGCTGGAGCGCATCCAGGAGATCACCATGTCCGGCGAAGGCGCGGATCAGGCAAAGCGGAATGCAAGCGACGTGCGCGCAACCTTCATCGGTCGCGGCAGCATCACGATGCAACTGGACTCGTGGGATGCCAAGCAGGCTGCGGCCAGCAGCCCGAATTTCGGCAAGGCGACCTTCTCACCCGATGCGTTCCAGAAGCTGCAGTTCAACCTGAACCGGCAGCCGTCGGCGGGTGATCCTGCCGCCGATGTCATGGGAGACAGCAGCGACGACCAGTAAGTTTCACAGATCCCCATAGGACGTACGCGATCCATGGGACAAATATACCGGGTTGCCGCGTTACTTCATCCGGTCGAACGTCTTTTGCAGGATCTGAAGATCGGTGGCGTCGCCGAGTTTGGCGCGCACGCCATCACTCCATTTCTTCTCAAGCACATTCTTTGTCGGGCGGTCGCTTTCAAAGAAAACGCCGAACAGGCCGGGGAATGGAAGGTTTGCGAGCTTGTACGCCGCGATCTCGTCGGTCACGTCGTGGCGCTGCTCGTCCTCGGGCGTGCCGTCCCACTTTTTCTCCTCGATCAACTTGAACTCGCCGCCCTTGCGCGGGTTGCCCGCGTCAAATGCGCCGGGGTAAAACTCGACGCACTCGGAGAGGCATTCCACCACGGAGAATCCCTCGTGGTCCATGGCGCGTTCCATCGTCTGGATCATGTGATTGATCTGGGTGGCATGCGTGCGGGCCACGAATGTCGCCCCCGCCGTGAGCAGCTTCTTGATCGGGTTCACCGGCTGATCGATTGCGCCGGTCGGGTCGGTCTTCGACTTGAACCCGATGGGCGATGTGGGCGACGTCTGCTTTTTGGTCAGGCCATAGACGAAGTTGTCCATGATGACGTAGGTGAGGTTGATGTTCTTGCGCGCACCGTGCTCCAGGTGGTTGCCGCCGATGGAGAAGGCGTCGCCGTCGCCGCCGAAGAGGAATACGTGCAGGTCAGGCCGGGCCAGGCTCACGCCGGAGGCCAGCGGCACCGCGCGGCCGTGGATAAAGTGGCCTCCGTGGGTGTTCACGAAATAGGGAAAGCGGGATGAGCAACCGATGCCGGCGAGCGTCACGATTTTTTCGTGGGGAAGCTGGCGGCGCTCCAGCATCTTGTAAAACGCGGCGAGCACGGCGAAGTCGCCGCAACCGGGACACCACGTGGGGTGGTCGGCGGTCAGGGCCTTTTTGGTCAGTTTTTCGGGTGCGGGGGATGTTGCGGGAATGATGTCTGTGGCGCTCATTTCAAAACTCCTTCGAGGATTTCCTTTACGCGGAATGTCAGGCCGTCGGTCTTCGTGAGACTGCGGATTTTCGGGTCGCAATAGCGCGCCCTCAGGATGGTGGCAAGCTGGCCGTAGCCGTAAAGGCCCTCGTCGTTCATCTCTGCGACGATGACGCGCTTGAAGCGCGCGAAAATTTTCTCCAGGCCGTTTGGCAGCGGGTTCAGGTGGCGCAGATGCAGCGCGGAAATGCTTTCGCCTCGCTCGCGCGCGCTCTTCGCCGCTTCGTGGATCGGGCCGTAGGAGGAACCCCAGCCCACGATCAGCGCCTCGCCCTCTGGACCGCCATAGACTTCCGGCACGGGAATCTCCGCCGCAAGTTGCTGAAGTTTGTGACGGCGCTTGGCGGTCATCTCCATATGCAGCTTCGGGCTGCCGGTGGGATGCCCCAGTTCATCGTGCTCAAGGCCGGTGACGACGGGATATTTGCCATCCGCCATGCGGGAGCCGGGCGGCGCATGCTGCGTGATGCCATTCACAGGATAAGGCTTGAACCCGGCCGGACGCTCGGAGAGATCGGGCTTCGGATCGATCATCAGGCTCTTCAAATCCGGCTCGTCGAACGCCTGGATGCGCGTCGCCAGCGAGGCGTCGCTCAAAATGAAAACCGGCGTGCTGTATTTCCGCGCAATGCGCGCCGCCTCGATTGCGGTGTAGAAACAATCCTCCACGGTCGAGGGCGCCAGCACCACGCGGGGGCTGTCGCCGTGGCCGCCGAAGATCGCCTGGTAAAGGTCGCTCTGCTCGACATTCGTGGGCAACCCGGTGCTCGGGCCACCGCGCTGCACATTCACGATGATGAGCGGGATCTCCGCCATCGACGCCCAGCCGATTGCCTCGGTCTTGAGCGAGATACCGGGGCCCGCGCTGCCCGTGATCGCCAGGTTGCCGGAATAGGAGAAACCGAGCGCCATGGAAACCGCCCCGAGCTCATCCTCGCATTGCACAAACAGGCCGCCGTACTTGGGAAATTCACTGCGCAGGATTTCCATGATCGTGGACCATGGGGTGATCGGGTAAGCCGCGCCGTAACGCACGCCGCCCGCGATCAATCCGTAGGCCAGCGCCTGGTTGCCATCCATGGTCACCTGTGCGGGACCGGTGGTTTCCGTCGCCTTCTCAAATTGATAGAGCGTCGTGAGCACATTGCCCACCGGATAGGCGAACCCGGCCTGGAACGCCATCATCGCCGTATTGACGATGCTCACGTCCTTGCCGCCAAATTTTTCCTGGATCAACCCCTTGAGCTTCTCCACATCGAGATCAAAAATCCTGGCAAGCAACCCGAGGATGAAAATATTCTTCCCCTTGTCTTTCGCCGTGCCGCCCAGCGCCTCTACGGTGAGTCCGGTGATCGGGATGCCGACATAGACAAAGCGCTTGTCGTCGAGATTCGGCTGCACATGGTCGGAGTCGTAAAGGAGCACCCCGCCCTCTTTCAGAAAGTTGATGTGCTCGTCGTAGCTGTGCTGGTAAAACGCGACCAGAAAATCGGCCTCGTCGCCCGCTGAGAGCACCTCGCCCGTGCCCATGCGCACCTGGAAGATCGAAGGGCCGCCCGAGATCGTGGACGGGATGGTCATGTAGGTCATCACCTCCTGCGCGCTGCGGCCTGCGAGCCGCGCGAGAAACGCGCCGGCGCTCTGGATGCCATCCTGCGAATCTCCGGCAAGACGGATCACAGCATCGCGGATGCTCTGGGATCGCAGGTCGGCCCTTCCTGCGGTGCTGGTTGGTGGTGATGCCGGATCGATTAATTCACTTGGGGTACTCACTGGGAAAGTAGGTATTAAATATTGTGATAAGCCCTCTTTGTCAATGAGATGCCTGAAATCAACATTTTCCGGGACAGCCAGAGGCGGCTTGCCGCCCGAATCATAGGTATGCCAGCGAAATCGAAAAAACAGCAGATGGCCGCCGGCGCGGCGCTTGCCGCCAAGCGCGGGGAAATCAAGAAATCGAAGCTGAAGGGGGCTTCGAAACAAATGGTCAAGTCGATGTCGGAAAAGCAATTGAAGGACTTCGCGAAGACGAAGCGCAAAAAGCTTCCGACCAAGAAAAAGTAGCACCATGAGCGTGCAGGTTTACGGTTGCAATCACGTTGCAATCAATGTGGGGGATATCAAGAAAGCGGTGGAATTTTACACCGATGTCTTCAACCTCGAAAAACTCGACCGCGGCGAGGGCGACGCGTTTTTCAAACTGGGCGAGCACCAATTCCTGGCGATGTTCGAGGTCAAGGACATGCCCCGGGATGAATCCGACCATCACTTCGGAATCATGGTGCGTGACGAAACCCAGCTCGCCGAGGTACGCGACAAGATCACGAAGAAATACGGCCTGAAATTGTATCCCCATTTCCGGTGCGATTTCCGCGACCCTTGGGGCAACCGCATCCAGGTGGTCGACCTGCACGACGAATCACTCATCTGGCTGCTTCCTTACCGCGAAGTGCAGAAAGCTGGCGTGAAATTTGGCAGCGACTAGGTTGTGTTCATGAATTAATTCTGTACGAGTTAAGGAAAATATGATGAAAACTTGGGATGAAGAAAACCCAAGTGAGGAAAATAATCAGTGATC
>Ga0068860_100001444_pt1 | contig 25740 bp, 24 predicted proteins | sample KBSSwiS32_FD_66597 | JGI IMG/M metagenome (GOLD analysis project Ga0068860, IMG submission 66597) | Switchgrass rhizosphere microbial communities from Kellogg Biological Station, Michigan, USA - KBS Switchgrass S3-2 | ecosystem: Host-associated > Plants > Roots > Rhizosphere > Soil ...
ATCGTCATCCGGCACTTCCTGCGTCCATGAACAGCGTGTGATAAGCGATGTACCAGCACTCCGGCCAGACGTCCTCCGGACGCGCACGCATCGCATTTTCGAGCATGTCGATGGCAGCTCCGAACTGCTGCCAGATCGGCGTTTTCCATTCCACCTATTTGATGTGGCCTTCCGTCACTTCCTTGTTGTTTTCCTCGCAGGAGTACTCCATCAATTCCCAATCGCGGCGCAATTTAAACGTGCGCTTGTTGGTGAAAGGTTTGGTATACGCCTTAGGATCTTCAACCGTGATCTCGAACGCAATCGTATCGTCCGGCTTGCGAGTGTAGCGCTGGATGACATGCATTTGATCGCTGTGCGGATGGCCGATGGTATCCAGGCGCGTGTTTTCGTTGAAGCCGATCGAGTCGATCACCAGCGTGTCGCCTTCGTAGTGCGCGACGGAATTCCCGTTCCACGTCGGCTCGACTTTCTTCGGATGATCGCGCCCATCCGCCGGAATCACGATGAAGCTGGCGAAGCCTTCGAACAACAGCACCACGTTCTTGGGCCCCTGCACGATTTCCATCGGCATGGGCGTATTCACCAGACGCGTGAGCCCCGCAGGTAGACAATGCCCCGTGTAGTCGAACTTCGCCGCGTCGTAAGCTTTGAAGTCCGCCGCGCCCCAGGACGTAAAAGGCAGCCCGCCTTCGAGGCCCTTCGACATGTCCGGCGTATAAGGAATCTGCCACACTCCGTTGAGATCGGGACGCCCGTCCGGCAGGTGCGGAACGCCCGTCGTTTGCGCGGCGGCTACAGTAGCCATCACTGTGAAAATCAAAGCCTTCATCTGAACTCCCCTATGGACGCCCAGCCGGTCCCTTGATGTGAGACACGTCCTGGTTATTTTCCTGGCAAATGTATTCCATGATTTCGCCCTTCGGCATCAGGCGCGCGTTAAACGTCACTCTAAACGGCTTGGAGTAAGCGCCCGGATCATCGATGGTGATCTCATTCACCAGTGTCCCGAAATCCTTCCGCGTGTAGCGCTCAACGGTGTGCAGCTTCTCCGTGTGCGGATGCCCGCGGAAATCGAACCAGAATCTATCGTTGAATCCGACCGTATCGACAACCAGTGTGTCGCCCTCCCAGTGGCCCACCGAGTGCCCATACCAAGTCGGATTCGGATCCGCCGGATGCGCGCGACCGTCCATAAAAATCTGACGATAGCTATGAATGTTACCCTCGAACAAAATGTACAGGCGCCCAGGAGCAGTAGCGAAAGTCCAAGGATAAGGCGCAGTCCGCGGAATGCCGGTGGGCAAGCAATTGGCCTCCGGGTCGTCTTTCGACTGCCGCGCCTCCATGATCTTTCTAGCCGAAGGCAACATCGGAATCGTGTCGCCTTTGGCCAGACCGAGTTCCAGATCCCCCACGGGCCCGCCACCAAACCAGATTCCCGAGAAGTCCGGTTTGCCATCCGGCAGCCGCGGAGCCGGCGCCGGAGGTAGATTCGGCACTGTGCTGGCAACGGCCCCAGCCCCCGCCGGCGACGTGACCGCGGCCGGCGAATTCTGTCCCTGCAGCAACGCAGCTGTCGCCATCGACAACAGGACAAATACGCGAAATATTCTCACGTCAGTTCTCCTTTTAAGGCTGCGGACCGCCATCGGCGGATGATCCGGCGAACACCTTGCGTCCATCCGACAAAGTGACCGCTCGCGCGTTGGCCATATTCGATCCGTCCTTCGCCTGTGACCCGCTGACCTCCACCGCATCCCCCACCTGCAAGGAATTCCTTTTCCAGCCATTGCGCACCAGAACGTTGGGACTAGCGAGCTCCAGGTTCCAATTGATGACGTTGCCCTTATCGTCCTTCACGTCCACGTAAAAGCGGGCGTGCGGATTCGACCACTCGACTTTCGTCACCACACCCTTCAACGTGACCGGCTTCTTCTCGTCATACTCCGCCGCGAAGGAATGATGCGCCAGCAGCGGCGCCGCAAGAATAACCATGCCAACCGTCAGGCCCCTGATCATTTCAATACCCCGATGAATTTCCAATAGCCTACAGCCACCGCGGCAGTGATCAGCATGAGGATCGCATAAGTATTCGCCAATCGCACGCGCTGCCGCGGACTGAACGCCATGTTTCCCGTGAGCCCCTCGCCCATCGCCAGCCAGAAATTCTGGTACGACATCCAGAACGGCACCGAAGCGATCAGGATCGGAGCCATCACCACCAGCGGCGGAATCCCCGCCGCGCTCGTCACATCCACCACCGACAAGAACAACACCGAAATCGCAATGAAACTGGATGGATCGAGAAACCGCAGCAAGTACATTGCGAAAGCCAGCACGACCGACAGAAACACCAGGTTCGAAGTCAGTTGCCGCGCCACAGGAACGAAAAATCCGGCGACCCAATCCGTGACTTTGGTGTCCTGAATCACGTTGGCTAGCCCGAAAACCCCGCCCAGATACAGCAACAGCGACCACGACACCGCCGTGCCAATATCTTCATCCCGCAGAATCCCCGCCAGCGCAAAAACCGCCATGGCGAACGTGCCGACCACGAACGAGGGCAAATGATGGTACCGGTCCGTAGTCCAGAAAATGATGGACAGCACCACGACGATCGCTGTAATCAACTCCGGCCGTTTGAAACTGCCGAGCGCTTTAAGCCGATCCCGCGCAAATGCGGGAGACGCATCCAGCGGCGCCTCCGGCCGCAAGACAAATTGATTTCCGATCAGAATCAGGATGCACAGCAGCAGCGTCGGGAAGGTGATCACCTGCGCATAGCCCAGCCAGCTTAGCGGCAAATGCTTCGCGTCGAATGCTGCCGCGACAATCGGCCCATCGAGCGAGCCGTACAAGAACGCCAGCCCCGGAACCACCGCCATCTCCACAGTCGTCAGAACGATAAGCGCTGCCCCGCGGCTGCGATTCGCCAACCCCAGCGATTGCACCAGCGCCCACGCGATCGGCACCATGATTGCCGTGCGCACCGTCATCGAAGGAATTCCCAGCGCCAGCACAAACCCGATCACGAAGAACGCGCTAAGAATGCCCGAGTAGGTTCCCGGGAACAACGAAAGGATGTAGTAAGAGAGCCGCTCCGCCAGCCCCGTCTTTTTCATAGCGAAGCCGTAGAACAAGACGGTGACCAGCACCCAGAACGGCGGCCCGCCAAACCCGCTGAGCGCCAGTGGCGGCCGGACCCCAGCGATGATGAGCAGCCCCATCATCATGACGGAAGCCACGCCGTTGTTCATTACCTGAAATGCCCACAGAGTCGCTGTGAACACCGTGATCGCCAGCACCAACTGCGCCCGGTGCGACAGCCCTTCCAGCGGCGGCAACAACGCAATGACGGCTCCGGCTGCGATAGCCAGCGCCAGCCACACCCATTTCAAGTTGGTTTTCGGGACGGTGCCGACAGTCGGGGTCGCGGTAGTCACGTCTGACTATATTAGTTCATGCCCGCTCTCCCTGGGCGGTCTGCATGCTTTTCTCCAGCCGGTCCAAAGTTCGCATCGCGGACAAGCATTGCCCCACGCTGGCGTTGGGCTCGCGGCCTTCTTTGATCGCCGCAAAAAATTCACGATCCTGCAGCTCAATGCCGTTCATCGAGACATCCACTTTCGAAATGTCAATGGGCTTTTGATCGCCGTCCACCAGGTCGTCGTAATAGGCGACGTAGGTCCCGTTGTCGCAGATATAGCGGAAGAACGTCCCCTGCGGGCCCTTGTTGTTGAACGAGAGCGACAGCGTGCAAACCGCACCTGAGGGAGCCTTCAGAATGATTCCCATGTCCATGGCGATCTTCAGATCGGGATGCGAGGGGCCTTCGACCGCTTGCGCGAACGAAGCCGTTTCCCCGGTTTGATATTGGAAAAGATCGACAGTGTGGCAAGCATGGTGCCACAACAAATGATCGGTCCAGCTTCGAGGTTTGCCGGCGGCATTCATATTCGTGCGCCGGAAGAAGTAAGTCTGTACGTTCATCTGCTGGATCTTCAGCTCCCCAGCTTTGATGCGCTTATGCACCCACTGGTGGCTTGGATTAAAGCGCCGCGTGTGTCCCGCCATCGCCACCACGCCGGTTTCCTTTTGCACCCGCACCAGGCGTTCGGAGTCCGCCAGCGAATCCGCCATCGGAATTTCTACCATCACATGCTTGCCCGCGCGCATGCACTGCTCCGCTTGAGTAGCGTGCAGATGTGTCGGAGTCGTTAGGATCGCCGCCGCCACGCCCGGTTGCGCCAGACTCTGCGCCAGATCCGTAGTCCAATGCGGAATGCCGAACTGTTTAGCGACCGCTTCCGTAGCAGCGGGATTCCCGCCCGCCAGCGACACCACCTCGATGCCGTCAATCTTCGACAGCGCCTCCAGATGCTTAATGCCGAAGGCCCCCTGCCCCGCCACGCAGATCTTCATGTCTATCGCTTCTCCTGCTCCGCGCGCATGCGCCGCTGCTCGGCCTGCACCACGATCAGCGACATCCACATCCCTAATGGATGCGCTCCCGCGTCCACCAGCGGATGCGGTTTCAGCGAGCGCACCGCGTCGATACTCTCGTCCTTCATGGTCTCGAGCGCCACGGCCTGCTTGGGATTCAACCCGTACTCCTTCGCCACCGCCTGCGTATCGGCGAAGAGCTTGCGCCGCAAATCACCGCTGAAGCGCAAGTCGTACAACACCTTGTTGAGCGGATAATCGTTCGGGTCCGGATGCGTATAGAACTGATACCCAACCTTGTCTGAAAACTTCCAGGTAGGCGCCGGCTCCGGCGTAGTCGGCGTATTCTTCTTATTGGGGATGAAACTCATCACCGCATGGCCGTGATGCCAAGTGGGCTGATACGTGATCAGCTCCCCCGGCTGATTGCCGATAGCCCCGAACAGCATCATCCAAGGCAGCATCTCTGTGTTTCCCACCTCGTCCAACTGCGGATTCGTCAGATTCAACAAGGCTTCGTGATTACCACGCTCCATGTGCGCGATCGCCCACCAGTCGAAATCGAAATCCGGCTGCGGATATTTCCACGCCCCCGGATAATGCGACATCCCGCCGCTGGCGATCACCGCCACCTTCAGCGCCGTCTTCTCGACAATGTCCTTGATCGCAGCGCCGAGTTGCGCGCAGCGCCGAGCCGTCGGCAGAGGCGGCAGATAAGTATTCACGAAGATCGGCAGCACCGGAATCTTTCGCCCCTCGATTACCCACTCATAGACCGCCGCGAAGGAGTGCCCCAGCTCTGCATCCTGCGAAAAACACATATCGAAGCCGTCGAGCACTAATTTATCCAGCAGCTCTTCAGCGAACGGATGAATCGGCAGCGCGTAAGTCTTGCGTGCAAACGCCGCCTTCGAGTGCAGCCCGCCGACGATCGCGAACGTCGGCACCGCATGCAGAAAGAAAGTCTCCAAATGATCGCTGCCGATCACAATCGCCAGATCCGGTTTCGTCTCGTCCAGCAGCGTGCCCAGCTGACGCATCGCCGCGATGTCCGCGTCCAGTTGCTTAGGATCTTCACTGGGCGGATAGACAAAGAGCTGCGGTGCGTGCACCGTAGCCGCTGCAAACACAATCTGTCCCATGGTCTTTACTCCTCGTCAACGTAGTTGACACCAAGCTGCTTCAGTTTTTCGCGCAGCCCGTAGAAATCGAGGCCCAGCTCGCCATTGCGCAGCCGCTCGCGGGTCTTCGCTTCCTTGTCGATGCGATCCCGTCCGGCCTGAGCTACAGCAGCCGCCTGTTCGCGAGGCACCACCACCACGCCATCGGCGTCCGCCACCACCACGTCCCCCGGGTTGACCGTCATCCCCGCGCACACTACTGGTACATTCACCGATCCCGCGGTCGACTTCACTGTCCCTTGCGCCGAAATCGCCTTCGCCCACACCGGAAAATCCATCGCCGTCAGCTCCGCCGTGTCGCGCACTCCCGCATCGGTAATCAATCCCACCACCCCATGCGCCTCGCAAGAAACACCCAGCAATTCGCCGAACATGCCGTCGGTCGACTCCGAAGTCGTCGTCACCACCAGGATATCGCCGCGCTTACAGACGTCCATCGCCGCGTGGATCATCAGATTGTCGCCCGGTTGCGACGAAATAGTGATAGCCGTCCCCGCCGCCCGCGCCGAAGGATAAATCGGACGCATATAGGGCTTCATCAACCCCGTCCGCCCCTGCGCTTCATGAACGGTAGCGACGCCCAACTCGCCCAGCGTGCGCACCACCTCCGGATCGGGACGCTTGATATTGCGGACAACCTTGTGGCTCATGAACTCTATTCCACCAGCGATGCCGGAATGGTTGCTGCCATGTGGCGAATATCACTCCCACTGAATCCCGCATCCAGCATCTTCTGCGCAAACATCGCGAACCCTTCCGCCACCGGAGGATTAATCGTCTGCCCCAAATCCGTCGAAAGCATAGTGCGCTTGACCCCGGTCTTGCGCGTAGCCTCAAACATTCCCTCCCACGACGACTTGCCCGTATGCATGGTCGTGAAGCAATGCTCAATCACGGCGCCCAACTCCGCGAGTTCGAACTGCTCTTGCGCCGTCAAACTCTGCGAAGGAAACTCCGCATGCGTCACCACCACTTTGCGCAGGCCGATTTCTTTCGCCGTCTTGACCAGAGCAAAAATTTCCTTGCGCCCTAAATGCCCGGTCGCGAGAATCATATCGTACTTCTTGATCAGTTCCAGCACCGTGCGCGCCGCGGCCGAGCACTTCCCGTCCGCATCGATCACCGTCATCGGAGGCGGATTGATCCCCGTCGCCGCCAGCTCCAACTGAATCTTCGCCCAGAACGGCAGCTTGGCTTTAGTCCCATCCGGACGCCCCGCCGTTTCGTTCGCCGCATCCACCGTAGGCATCCAAACAATCTTGGTGCCAGACCGCCCCGCGAGTTCGACAGCTACCGGATTCAGGCCGCCCAGGCTGTGATTCAGCGCAATCGCGCCGAACGCCTGGATCCCCGGCACCGCCTTGGTGACGACTTTGGCACGCTCCGCCGTAGGGAAGTAGTGCGACTTCAGCACAAACCCCTTCAGCCCGTGCGCCAAAAATTCCTTGGCCAGATCCAGATCGTCAATGCGCCGCTCGATCACATCCGGCGCCACGTGCACCTGCAGATCGTACGCTCCCTGCAACGCGTCCCATGCCGCTGAGGACACTCCCGCTTGCGCTGTTTCCACACTCATATTCTTCCTTAATTCTTCTGCCGCGGATTATTTAGGTTCGCTCGTGCCCAGATGAATCAGGTCCTTGTTGTTCTCCAGGCAAACGTACTCGAGTAGTTCCCATCCCGCCTTGAACGGAATCTTGAAGCTGGTGGTCCAAGGCTTGGTGTAAGCGCCCGGATCGTCGATGGTCGCTTCATAGCTCAGCGTATTCAAGTCCGGCCGGCGGAATTTTTCGATTACGTGCAGCTTTTCGGTCGCCGGATGCCCCACATAGTCCAGCCACGTGCGCCCGTTGAAGCCCACCGAATCCACCACCAGCGTGTCATTGCCTTCCCACCAGCCAATCGATTCGCCCAGCCAGGTAGGATTCAACTTATCTTCAGCAGTATGCTTGCGCCCGTCCATAAATACCGTCCGGAACATATGCGAAGCGCCTTCGTAGAGGATCACCATACGATCCGGCAGTTGGATCATCTGAAACGGATACGGCGTTCCTGTGTAACGCGGGACTCCGGGAGGCAAACAATAACCCTCAGGATCGTCTTTGGATTCCGTAGCCCGCCGCTGTTGAAATTTCGACAACGCCGCCGGGGTGAACGGAACCTCCACGGCCTTTTCCACATACTTGGGATTCGCCCAGTCCAGCACCCAAATCGGAGCCCACACACCTTTGCCGCCGAAGTCCACTTTGCCATCCGCCAACCGAGGCGTAGGCTGCGCCCACGCAGCCGCGGCTGCAAGCACACTTAGAACGAGCACACGCATCCCTGACTTCATGGCGAGAGTCTCCTTGCGCGCCGCGAGGCTTTTTATTTGCTGGGGCCGCCGTCGTCAGCCGCGCCGGCGAATACTTTGCGTCCATCGGCCAACGCCACGGTGCGCGCGTTCGCCAGATGAGCGCCGTCCTTGGCCAGGTAGCCGTCAACGGTGATCTTATCGCCCTCTTTTAGCGAATTGCGCGTCCAGCCTTTGCGCATCAAACCGTTGGGGCTTCCCAGCTCGAATTCCCAGTTGGTGACTTTGCCGGCTTCATCTTTCACGTCCACGTAAAAGCGGGCGTGCGGATTCTGCCACTCCATCTTGGTCACCGTGCCAGTCAACGTCACCGGCTTGTTCGAGTCATATTCAGCCGCGAACGAATGATGGGCCAGCACCGGGACCGCCGGAATCATCAAGGCGCCGCTAACCGCCAGAACGGACAGGATTCTATTTTTCATGGTTGTTGCCTCCACGCTTTTGACTACGTTATCACAATTTGCCGCAGGGCGAGCGTCAACTCCTTGCTTCGCGTCCGCCGGCACAGGTAGCATTGATCCCTGGAGGTTTTGATGACCCGCAAGCCGTGCCCGCTCATTTCATTTGCGATTCTCGCAACCAGCCTCCACGCGCAATGGTTGAACTTCCCCACGCCGGGAACGCCCCGCACCCACGACGGCAAGCCGAACCTGTCCGCGCCCGCGCCGCGCGTTGGCGCTAAGCCGGATCTCACCGGCGTCTGGATGCACGAGATCACCACTGTCGCCGAGGTCAAGCGCCTATTCGGCGACTTCCTCGACGACGCCATCAAAGTGAGCGTGCCCGGCATGGAAATCGGCACCCAACACAAGTACGCTTTCCATATCCTGATCGACTTCAAGCCCGGAGAATCGCCGCTGCGCCCGGCTGCCGCGTCCCTCATGCGCCAGCGCGCGGCTGCTGATAACCCGGCGGCGGTTTGCGCCGATATCGCCGGCATCCCGCTCGCTGGTCTACTTTCCGAACCCATCAAGATCGTGCAAGCGCCGCGCCTGACCATGATCCTGTACGAAGTCGACAACCTGCATCGCCAGGTCTACACCGACGGCCGCACTTTGCCCAAGGAATTCGACTTCCCGGCCTACCTGGGCTACTCGGTCGGCCATTGGGAGCGCGACGTCTTTGTCGTCGAGACCGCCGGCTTCAACGACAAAACCGCATTGGATCTGATGGGCCACCCCCACAGCGAAGCCCTGCGTATCACCGAACGTTTCCACCGCCGCGACTTCGGGCACCTGGACGTCGAAATGACTTTCGACGATCCTCAGATGTACAGCAAACCCTTCACGCTCAAAATCCCGCACGATCTGCTGGCCGACGCCGACATCTTCGAAAGCTTCTGCAATCAGAACGAAAAAGACAGCGTCCACCTGGGCAAACAGTAGACTATACTGAATGACGGCCAAAATGCCAAAGAGAATTGAGGAGAGAGAAACCATGAAACTCTGGTCGAGACTGATACTGGCAGTCGCCACAGCAGCCGTCGCCTGGGGCCAAACCCCGGCGCCGAAAACGCAGAACGCGGGCGAAGCTTTCAAAAACGTCACCACCAGCACGCTCAAAGGCCTGACAGTCAGCGATTTCCTGGGCAGCATGGGCGTGATGGCCGCCGCCCTCGGCTACGACTGCGCCGATTGCCACATCGCCGCCGGCACCGACAAAGTGAATTGGGAATTCGACACGCCCAAAAAGAAGACCGCTCGCAAAATGGTGGAGATGGTCGCCGTGATCAATAAAACCAATTTCGCGGGCGTCCAAATGGTCACTTGCTGGACCTGCCATCACGGTCGCTTCATGCCGTCCACCACCATCGGCCTCGACGCGCTGTACGGCACACCCAACGACGAGCGCAATGACATCGTGGTGCCCGGCGAAGGGCAGCCCCCGGCCACCCAGATTCTCGACAAATATATTCAAGCCGTCGGCGGAGCGCAAAAGCTGGCCGGCCTAACCAGCTACATCGCTACCGGCAGCAGCTTAGGCTACGAAGGCCTCGGCGGCGGCGGTTCATTCCAGATTTTTGCGAAGTCCCCGGATCAGCGCACCACGCAGATCTCCTTCAAAGATCACCCGGAGCGCGGCGACAGCACCCGCGCCTACAACGGCAGCGCCGGTTGGATCAAATCCCCGCGCGGTCTGTTCCCGGCCTACGACCTGACCGGAAGCGAACTCGACGGCGCCAGGCTCGATGCGCTGCTGTCGTTCCCCGGGCAGATCAAGACAGCGCTCAGCAGTTGGCGCGTTGGCACGCTCGATAGCATCGGCGATAAAGAAGTGCAAGTGGTGCAGGGCAGCGGCCCGCGCGGCCTCCTCGCGACGCTCTACTTCGACACCAAGACTGGACTGCTGGTGCGTGTAGTGCGCTACAGCGCGTCCCCCATCGGCCGCGTTCCGACACAGATGGACTACTCCGACTATCGCGACGTCAACGGCATCAAGTTCCCGTTCAAATACACGTTCTCCTGGTTGGATGGCAGAGATTCCTTCCAACTCAGCGACGTGAAGATTAACGTACCGATTGACGCCGCGAAGTTCGGCAAGCCCTAACGCTTATTTGCTGGGGCCGCCGTCGTCGGCTGCTCCGGCAAATACTTTCCGCCCGTCAGCGAGCGCCACGGTGCGTGCGTTGGCCAGATGAGCGCCGTCCTTGGCCAGGTAGCCGTCGACCGTAATCTTGTCGCCCTCTTTGAGCGAATTACGCGTCCACCCCTTGCGCATCAGCCCGTTCGGACTGCCGAGCTCGAATTCCCAATTCGTAACCTTGCCGCCCTCGTCTTTCACGTCGACGTAAAAGCGGGCGTGCGGATTCTGCCATTCCATCTTCGTGACGGTGCCCGTCAAAGTCACCGGCTTGTTCGAGTCGTACTCAGCCGCAAACGAATGATGCGCAAACGCCGGCGCAGCCGCCAGCGCCAATAAAATTCCAGCGGGTAAAATCATCGATTGAATTTTCATAGTTAAATCTCCCGGAAGTTAATCTACTCTGATTTCTTCGTAAGCGTCAAGGGGCAGTGAGAATTTGATTCAGTAGTGGAATACTTTTTGCCGCAGGCGCCGAATCGGGCAGTGTCTTGAGATACGCGTAGATGTCGGCCATGTCCGCATCCGGCACAGCCTTAGCCGAATACGACGGCATCTGATTCGGACGCGGCGGATTCCGCACGTAAGCAATGAACCCAGCCTGCGCGATCTTCATCGGCACCAGCCGCGCTCCCGGCCCGTTTTGCCCTGAGAACCCGTGGCACGCGTAGCACGAGTACTTGAGGAACAACTCCTTGCCGTGCGCAGAGTTCCCCTGCGCGTTCACTGTAACCGCTACCAACACAAATAGGAAAAACTTGAGCATCGGTTGTCTCCTAACGCGGCTGCGTCACTACATCGATCAGCGCCGGCTCGCCCTTCTTCACCTGCGCAATCGCCCGCTGAAACGCCGGCGCCAGATCTTTCGGATCGGTGATCGGACCTTCCGCGTACTGCCCATAAGCCTGTGCCATCTTCGCGTAGTCGATATTGGGATTCCACAACTTTGTCCCGATGTGCGCGCGATCCGCGCCGCGATTGCGGATGCTGGCCTGCTGCTCGATGAACATCACTTCCTGATGATATCCGCGGTTATTGTGCATGATGGTCAACAACGGAATCTGATGATGCGCCGCCGTCCACAACACGCCCGGAGCGTAGTTCAAGTCGCCGTCCGTTTGAATCGACACGCTGAACCGCCCGTGCTTCTTGTTGGCAAGCGCCGCCCCCACCGCCGCCGGCGCGCCATATCCCATCCCGCCCGCGCCCTGCCCGCCGATGTATTGATAGTGCTTGTCGAATGTCCACAACCGCCGCGGCCATTGGCTGATGAATCCTTGCCACGAAACCAATGACCAGTCTTCGTTTTTGATCAACGGCCACAACTCCGCGCAGAGCCGCGCCAAACTCACCGGACTCGCATCCCAACCCACCGCGGCCAATTCGATATCGCGCGCGCGAGCCTGCTTATGCGCCTCCGCCAGCTTCGCGCCGCGTTCGTCGAGCGCCCGCCTGCGATCCGCCGTGATCAGTTTCTTGCAAGCTTCGATCAGAGCCGGCAGCGTGGCCTCCGCATCCGCCCCGATATTCAAATCCACTTCCGGATAATGCCCGAACTCCTGAATGTTGCTCTTATGCGACAGGTTCAACGAAGTAATGCTGATAGTCTTCGCCCCACGCGCCCGGGCTGCCCGCGCCGAATTCGAGACGTCGTTGACTTCCAGATTCAGCACCACATCCGCCTGGTAGCCCGCCCCGCCTGTGCCCGCCAGCGGATGGCGATTCGGGAAATCCATGCGCTCCTGATTGCTCACCGGAGCCTGCAGCGTCTCCGCCAGCTCGATCATCAACTTCATCCCGTGCGGCGTCCGCGCCGTCCGTTCCGTGATGATCAGCGGACGCTCCGCCGCCACCAGCATCTGTGCGGCCTCCGCCACCGCTCCCGAATCCCCCTGCGGCGGCCTGGTCCTGCTCAACTTCGGAATTCGCAAGTCACTTTGCACATTAGGATGAGCCTGCAATTCATAGTTCGCCACAATCAACACCGGAGCCATCGGCGGCGTCATCGCGATGTTGTAAGCGCGCACCGCCGACTCCGCGAAATGCCCCAGCGAATACGGCTGATCGTCCCACTTCACGTAATCGCGCACCAGCGCGCCGATATCCTGCGCGCTATGCAGCGACGCGACGCCCGAACTCCGCTCCGCCCCATCAGCGTGATTGCCCGCGACCATATAGATCGGCACGCGGTCGACGTACGCGTTGTAAATTGCCATCGACGCATGCTGCATGCCGATGGTACCGTGCATCATCGCGATCATCGGCTTGCCTTCGATCTTCGCGTAGCCGTGCGCCATCGCTACTGCTGATTCCTCGTGGCAGCACGTGAGAAACTCCGGCATTTTGTTATCGCCATAGTTGATCAGCGATTCGTGCAGCCCCTCAAACGTCGACCCCGGATTCGCCGCCAGGTACTCGAAGTCGAGGGTCTTCAGCACGTCCACCATGAAATCCGATCCCGGTTTCTCAACGATGCGCGACGCAACGGTGGCCGGTCGCCGCCCCGTATCGGCCGCGACAGTGGTCGCATTCGCTTGCGCCGTAGCATTGCGCGGTGCGCTCTCCTGTGCCTTCGCGCTCGGCTGCGGAGCCACCACCGCGACAGCCGCTCCAGCAGCGGCGCCCTTCAAAAAACCTCGACGAGATCGTGCCATTTTCGGGTTCCCTCCTTTACATCGCCTGCCACATTATCATATTCCTTTGCCATGGCCCCCAACCGATTTGTGACCCTCCCAGGCAGCCAGCGCAAGCCGCTTGCGCAGTCTCGCGCCGTAGGTCCCACCGATCCCACGGAAGTCACTAGTGTCACGATCCGCCTGCGCCCCGTCAACGATATCGCGGCCTTGGCCGCGACCGTCGAAAAACTCTACGCCAGTCCGCTAGCCAAGCGGACGTATCTCACTCGCGATGAACTCACCCACCGTCACGGTGCCCGCCGCGAAGATCTCGACGCCATCGAACACTTCGCGCAGCGCCACAACCTGACCGTGTCCCATCGCAGCGCCGCCCAGCGCTCCCTGACGCTAACCGGCCCCCTCGGCGACATTCTCACCGCTTTCCCCGCCAAACTCAATATGTTCAAGCATTCCACCGGAACCTATCGCGGACGCAGCGGCGCCATCTCCATCCCTCGCGAATTCCGCGGCATCATCACCGGAGTCTTCGGCCTGGACACACGCCCTAGCGTCAAATCGTCCTTCCGTCCCCGTACGCGCGCCACAACCGCCCTGGTCCCCGCAACGGTATTTGCGAAACGCTACAACTTCCCGCCGAAACTCGATGGCGCCGGACAATGCATCGGCATCATCGAACTCGGCGGCGGCTTCACGCACAGCGATTTGCACGCATACTTCAAGAGCATCGGCATCGCGACCCCGAACGTCGCCGCCATTTCCGTCCACCACGGCGGCAGCCGCAAACCGCAATTCGCCGACGGGGAAGTGATGCTCGACATCGAAGTCGCCGGCGCCGTAGCGCCCCAAGCCCGCATCGCAGTGTATTTCGCGCCGCAACGAGGCTCCGGTTTTTTAGACGCCGTCAACGCCGCCGTCCATGACGCCGAGCGCAACCCCAGCGTCATCTCCATAAGCTGGAGCTCCCCCGAGGACCCGGCCGCCCAGCAAACCATCACCGCCTTCCACGAAGTCTTTCTCGAAGCCGCCGCGCTGGGCATCACCATCTGCGCCTCCGCCGGCGACCACGGCACAGCCGGCATGGATGCCGCCGACTGGGACCGCAAAATCCACGTAGCGCATCCCTCGACAGACGAGCTGGTGCTAGCCTGCGGCGGCACGCAAATCGACGAGCACGGCAACGACGTAGTGTGGAACGACGGCACGCCCTTAAGCGCCGGGGGCTGGGCCAGTGGCGGCGGCATCAGCCAGACCCGCCGTGTGCCCGCCTATCAAAAGCGCGTGAAACTCCCTCGGCCCCTGGCAGGCAAAAGGGGCCGCGGCGTCCCCGACATCGCCATGAACGCGACCGGCTATCTCTCCCGCGTCCACGGCACGCAAGGACCGCAGGGAGGCACCAGCGCCGTAGCTCCCCTAATGGCCGGCTTGGTCGCTCTTCTGAATCAAGCCAAGAAGAAAAACGCCGGTTGGTTAAATCCCTTCCTCTATGCCAACGCCGGCCAGGGAATCATGAAGTATGTCACGCAAGGCACCAACGCGATAACGGACACCGTCAAAGGCTATCGCGCCAAAGCCGGCTGGAACGCGTGCGCTGGTTTAGGAACGCCGGATGGCGTCGAGATTCTCAAGCGCCTCTGACCCTCAATTCCGCGCGCCTTCGCTGAAATGCAGAGTGGCGGTCGGCTCGCCCACCGGCGTCATCCCCAAGCGGGTGAGCAATTCCAGATAACGGGAATCGTCGCGCAGCGAATCATACGTCGGAACGATCTGGATGTAGCACACCAAACCATCAAACGCGTCCGCGGCTTGGAACAACCGCTCAAACGCTGCGTCTTTATCACCCAGCGCCGTGTGCACCACGGCGAACGGCAGATGCAGCGGAGGACCGCCTTCCTTTTCCCGCCGCTTCAGTTCCTCCAAAATCTCCAGCGCCTGCTCGCGCCGTCCGGCCTCGGCGTAAGCCGCTCCCAGCCAGCACAAAAACAGCGGCTCGCGGCCGGAGATGGTCGCGCCCGCTTCAAACGCCGCGATGGCCTCATCGAACTTGCCCAGCCGCTGGTACGCCATGCCCAGCACGTAACGCAGTTCGATGAAGTAGGGATGCATCTCCAGCGCTTCCTTGCACCGCCGAATGGCTGCCTCACAGCGCCCCATATAGGTCAGCACCATCGTCTCGGCGGCGGTGGTGGATGCAGATAGCGGGTCCAGTTGATGCGCGGCGCGAGCCCGGCGTAGAGCCTGCTCTAGCCGCCCCGTAGCCATGAAATAGAAACCGTAACGCAGATGCGCTTCGGCAAACTGCGGCCGCAACTCCAGCGCTTTGCGGAATTCCATCTCGGCCTCGGCCCAGTTGCGGTCGTAAAAAGTTAACACCGAACCGAGCGCCGCATGCGGCTCGGGAAGCTGCGGATTTGCCGCGATAGCCTTCAACGCGGCGGCCTTGGCTTTCGGCCACATCTCGCGCGGCGACGCCAGCCCGTAACCCGCCATCAAGGTGTAAGTGTCGGCCAGACCCGAATACGCCAGGGCGCAATCCGCATCTTCCGCCAGCGCACTCTCAAAAAATTCCTGTGCCTTCTCAAGACCCGCCGGAGTTTTTTTATTCCAGTAGAAGCGTCCCTTCAGACACATTTGGTACGCTTCCATGTTGGTCTCCGCATGGCTCACGGTCGCGTGCTCGGTGCGGAGTGGCAGCGCCAGCTTCAAAGCCTCCACGATAGCGGCGCTGATTTGGTCCTGGATTTCGAAGACGTCGCTCACTTCGCGATCGTAGCGATGCGACCACACGTGATAACCGGTGGCCACATCGGTCAACTGGGCCGTAACCCGCAGCCGGTTCCCGATGCTGCGCACGCTTCCTTCCAGCAGCGATTGCACTTTCAGCACCTCGCCGATCTTGCGAATGTCCTGCGCCTTGCCTTTGAACTCGAAAGAAGAGGTTCGCGAAACCACGCGCAGCCCCTTTACCTGCGAGAGAGCATTGATCACTTCTTCCGTCAAACCGTCACTGAAGTATTCGTTCTCTTTATCGCCGCTGAGATTCTCAAACGGCAGCACCGCCATCGCCGCGGCGTCTAACGGTTTTGAAACCGAGCTGCCCGACGCCGAGCTGGGCTGCCGGTGTTCGCGAATCGCCTCCAGATCTGCCAGCATTTCCGAGATCTGTGCGTAGCGGTCCTTGGTGTTCTTCGCCAAAGCCTTGGCGATGATCCAATCCACCTCCGGAGGAACGTTGGTGAATTGCGGAGCGATGGGCGCCACCGCTTGCGTGAGGATGGCGTGCAAGACCCCCTGGCTGGTGGCTCCCACGAAAGGCGCCACGCCCGTCAACATTTCATAAAACACTGCACCCATCGCCCAGATGTCAGTACGCGGGTCAACATATTTGCCGGTGGCCTGTTCCGGCGACATGTAGCGCACGGTGCCCATGGCCTCGCCTTCACGCGTCAACCCCGCATCGTCGGCGAGCTTGGCTAAACCGAAATCCAGCACTTTCACCATGCCCTTGGTGATCATGATGTTCGCCGGCTTTATATCGCGGTGCGTCACGCCGTGCTGATGGGCCCGCTCCAAAGCGCGCGCCACTTGGATTGCGATATCGAGGGTGCGCTCGAGCGAGAGCGGTCCGCCCCGCAGCATCTGGCTCAAGGTCTCGCCGGGATAATAAGCCATCGCCAGGAACAACTGGCCGTCTTCGGCTTCGTTAATTTCGTAGATCGTGCAGATGTTGGGATGATCCAGCGAAGACGCCGCCATGGCCTCGCGAATGAAGCGCTGGCGCTGCGCCGGGTCGGCGGCGAGACCCCCCGCAAGAAACTTCAGCGCCACGATGCGCTGCAATTTGGTGTCGAGCGCTTTGTGAACCACGCCCATCCCGCCGGCCCCGATCTTTTCCTGGACTTCGTAGTGTAGGACTCGGCGGTCGACCATGGTACCCCACGCGCATTCTAACAAATAGGGACGGAGCCTGATTATTGTTCCAAACTGGCAAGTTGTACTAAACTCTAGCTGCAACTGCCAAACTCGGTCCGAGGACGCCGCCTAAGTCCAAGATTTCATGGGCATTCCAAATCGGAACAATAATCAGGCTCCGTCCCTATTTTTGGTTTCGAATCGGTAAAGCAGATCGTCGTACACCTGAGCCAGCAGTTCCACGCTCTGAAAAGCGTTCACACCCAAGATACTATGGTGCCATTCGCTTAGCGGCAAGGAGTCCACCAACCGGTCGAAGTCCGCCACGTGATGCGGGTCCACACTCCCATGAAAGAGCTGAGTCGCAAAAGCCTCTCGCGGCAATCCCGTTCGTTCAATCGCTTGTTCCAGAAACTCCGGCGACGGCGGGTTTTCCATAATCGCCTGGTAACTCAAATAAGCCACCGGATGCACGTGCCGCATCCAGTAATATTGCACCCCCACCAACGCCGCCGCGGCCGGAGAAGGAATGCGCTTCCATATGTCCTCGCGCTTCACGCCCAAGATTTCCAGGTCGTCAAGCGTCCACTCGTCGTGATCTTTTTCTTCGATCGCATGCGCGGCCAGATATTCCACCATGCCGGCGCAAACCGGATCTTCCGCGGCTCGCGCGCGAGCGCACTGCTCCGCGGTTTTGAGCGTCGGAACGGTTGCGCGAATGACGGAGTGAACCGTCACCAGCAACTCCGGGAATAATTCCGCCAGCCGCGCATGGTGCCAAACCTCTCCCGCCGCCTGACGCAAGCGGGGCCGCACCAACTCGATCTTCCCCCGCAATCGCTGGCTGTTGGTCTCCACTAATAACTGAAGCTGTCCGGATGCGGAAACTTCCCGCCCTTGGCGGACTTCTTGAGAAGTGCGTCACCTAGTTTCTGACGGGCGCTAATCAGCGCCGACACTTCATTCTCGGTGAGACCGTTCACCTTGGCCTGATCCGCTTCCGTCAAGTTATGTTTTGCCGCGATGATCCCCGCTTTTTGCAGTTGTTGGACATTGGTCTTGGCAGCCATTCCCGCCTCCTTGCAGGATCACTATATAACAGCATTTCCGCCGGCTTGTCAATGAATTATCGCGGACTAAACAGATAGTGACAATAAAGTCAACAGGCTTTTTAGTAGGCCCAGTTGGCGCTCCAGGCCCGCTTCGTCCATCTTTTGCAGGCGCCCAGTCACCACCTCGCGTCCCGCGACGTGAAAATACCCAGGCAGGAAAACACCTCCTTCCGCTTGCAAAATTACTTGCTTTACAGCCGCGCTGAAATACGGAACGTTAAGATTGCCCAGCGTCTCCGCTTCTTTATCCAGGATTTCCGCAGACAACGCGAGCGAATCCCGCCCTGCCCAATCGCGCAGCATCTCCCTGCGCCGCTGGGCATCTCTTAAGTACCGCGGATGCAGCGAACGATTGAGGATCGCAACATATTCGCGAGTACTGCGCAACAACACCCGGGCCCGCGCCGAAAACATTCCCTCCAACGGACCCTCACGCGCCAGCAACAGCGCACGCCGGTCCAGCAGAAAGCGATATATCTTTTCGAATCCCGCCAGGAACTCAGCGGAATAATTTCGCACTTCCGCACGCGCGCCGCCCAGAATCGGAGCATTGTTTTGCGATAACAAAATGCCCGGAACAAAACGGAACCACATCGCATCCGTATTTACCGCGCTCCACACCGGAACGCGAAACTCCGTGGACTCGCCCCCGTCCCCGCCCAACCCGCTGAAGTCGGCTGCACCCCCACGCCCGATTTTGGGACGCGGAAGGAAGCCCGCGCTCAACAGATCCTCCAGCGCTTCCTGCTCGTCATCGACGTCGCCTTCAAAACGCCGCGGCTGTAGCAGACACTCCGCATCCAGCAAAACCGGATAACCGCCCGCCGCCAGCACGTTGCCCATGTGAGCATCGCTAGCGTGCAATACATAAAACAAGCACTGCAACGCTCCCGCGCGCATGAAGTAATCGCGAAGGTCATTTTCGTCGCGGCAAGGTTCGCTCTCCACCCATTCCGCCCATCCGTAACCCCGCCGCTCGATAACCTGAAGAACCTGCTGATCGACTGGCGTCCCTTGCGTGTTGAGCCAATCCAGCAATTCGAAGTAGCAGCGTTCAAGCGTCATGTCTCGAGGCTTGTACGCCAGCTTCAGACCGGATGCGAAGGTGACACCCAGGACAGTGCGCCCTCCGTGCCGGTCAGACAGCGACGATTCCAGATTCACAATCTCTTCTTGACCGAAATCCGTGTCCACGCGAGCGAGAAACTCGCGTTGAGCGTCGCGCCAATCTCCGATGCAAAGGTTCACCAGCCGCGCCAGCTCCGGGAACTCCAAAAGAAACTCGGCCAAGCCGCCGCCGTGCAGACACGCGCAAAAATCCCGATAGATTTCGTCACCCGAGGCTCGGAATCGCCGCGCGTCGCTGTCGCGAAATACCGTGAACGCTGCCAGCAGCGGCCCGCTGCAAATTTGCGAAAGAAGCCGCAGTAAATCGGATTCGAGAAGTCCGTCCCGCAACCCGCGCCAGACATCTTCGAACGGCAGGGGTGGCCCAGCGTTCATGGTCCCGGCCGCAGGATCCGCTCCCAGAACGCCAGCAGATCGTTGTCCTGTTCCGCCGGCAGCACGCTCTCCGGAATCACCAGATGCATGACGCGCGAGCTTTCCTGATGCACTTCGACACGCAGATCGCCAGGTAATCGCAGGTCCTCGCCCAGCAGCAACCGGCACTCCCGCTCCACCACCTCCCGCGGATTCGCCAGCAGCTCCCGCCGAAAGTCCTCGTCCTCCAGCGCCCGAGCCGCCAAACGCGCGCGAAAGTTGGTGGACCGGGAAAAATCCGGCACTCTTGCGGAACTCAAACGATTAAGCTACCATACTGCGTCCCCATGCGACCCTCCACCACACTACGCATCCTAGCGGCCCTGGGCTTACTCGCCGCCGCCGCCCTCACCCAACAGTTCCCCCTAAAACAAAACACCGAAAAGCTAGCCCGCGGCCCCATGCGCACCGAAAAAGTGAAAGACGGACTGTACGTAATCCGCGGCCCCTTTCTCCCCTGCGGCACCCGCGGCTGCCGCCCCAATGGACCCGACGACGGCCTGATCCACGAGCCCGGCGACGTTGCTCTCCGGGTTACTCCCGAAGGCCTGATCCTGATCGACGACAAATATCCCGAAAACGTAGCTGGCATCCTAGCGCAAGTGAAAGCCGTGTCGCCATTGCCTGTGAAGTATTTGCTCAACACCCACCATCACGGCGATCACGCCAGCGGCAACGTCAACATCCGCCAAATGGGAATCGATATCATCGCCCACAAAAACATCCGTGCGAATTTCCTGCGCATCAAACAACCCGGTGAGCCCAACATCGTATTCGCCGACCAAGCCGCCGTCTATTTGGGAGGCGTCGAAGTCCAGTTGTTTTACCTGGGCCGCGGCCACACCAACGGCGACACCGTGATCTACTTCCCCGACCTCAAGACCGTTCACACCGGCGATCTGATCATCGACGCCATGCCGGTGATCGACTACGATGCCGGCGGCAGCGCCATCGAGTTCGTCAAAACCATCGACAACCTGCTCAAGATGGATTTCGACACCATGATCCCCGGCCACGGCCGCGTCATGAAAAAGGATGACGTCCGCGCCTACCGCGCGCGCTTTGTGGAAATGAATCGCCGCATGCGCGAATTAGCACGCAAGAAAGTGCCCAAGGATCAGGTGCAAGCGCAGCTCAAGCTGGACGATCTCGGTTGGGGCGACTCGGTCAGCACCAGCGCCTGGGCCACTAGTATCGGCCGCTACTACGACGAGATGGCCGCCGCGCAGTAGCCCCGCCGCGTGCCACTATATATAGTTATAGGTTCGGGTGTCCGCTCCTTCCAGTCGCGGTTCGGTGCAAGCGACTGAAGGCACAGAACCGCGCGCGCAGCAAGCGGATACAGCGGATTTCGCTAGAGCACTATAGGGGGTCGTATGAAGACGTTGCGCATGAAACATCTGTTGCTAGCACTCTTGCTACTCTCGCCGGCGCTGTTGCGGGCTCAGGTGTCAGCGGAAATCTCCGGCCGGGTGGATGATGCCACCGGTTCCGCTGTCGGCGGCGTCTCCGTCACCGTGAAGAGCGTCGAGACCGGTGCTACGCGAACCGTGGTCACCGACGCAGATGGCAACTTCCGCGTGCTTTCCTTGGCCGTAGGGCAGCAGGAATTGAAAGCGGAAAAGGCCGGCTTCAAGTCCGTCGTCCGTACCGGCATCAACCTGGCCGTTGGGCAAGAGGCCGTGGTGAACTTGCAGCTCGAAGTGGGTGAACTGTTGCAGCAAGTAACCGTGGTTGCCGAAGCCCCCGTGGTGAACACCACCACGTCCTCCGTTTCCGGCCTGGTGAGCGAGCGCGAAATAAAAGATCTACCGCTCAACGGACGCAGCTTCGACAACCTCATCGCGCTGAATCCCGGAGCCATCAGTTATGGCCTGAAGAGCCTCAACACCATCACCAGCATGGGCAATACGTTTTCCGTTTCAGGCAGAAGACCGCTGGACAATATTTTCCTGCTCAACGGCGTCGAATACACCGGCTCCAGCCAGCTTTCCGTAACCCCCGGCGGTGTGAGCGGAGACTTGCTGGGCATTGATGCCGTGCGTGAATTTAACGTCCTGACGGAAACCTACTCGGCCGAATACGGGAAACGTGCCGGTGCGCAAGTCACTGTCGTAACGCAATCGGGCACCAATCAAGTGCACGGCTCGTTGTTCGAATTCCTGCGCAACAGCGCGCTCGACGCCCGCAACACGTTCGACCAAGGCTTCGTGCCTCCCTTCCGCAGAAATCAATTCGGAGCCGCACTGGGCGGGCCGATCAAGAAAGACCGCCTGTTCCTATTCGGCAACTATGAAGGATTCCAGCAGCGCCTGGCCGTCACCAACGTAAGCGTGGTGCCGGACGCCCAAGCGCGCACGGGGTTCCTACCGAATTCGTCGGGCGTTTACACCAAGGTCGCGAATCTCAATCCGGCGATGCTGAACTATATGACGTTCTGGCCAGTAGCCAACGGTCCTGAGTTGCTAATCCCGGGAACCACGCTGCCCAGCGGCACAGCGAAGGCGTTCTACAATCCCAAGCAAAGCATTCACGAAAATTTCGGCACGCTACGCTCGGATTACATTCTCAACGAGCGGGATTCGCTCTCCGGCGCCTACACCATCGACGACGGCAACAGCATTATTCCGCAGACTGATCCTCTGTTCGGATCGGCCGTGGCGCTGCGTAGCCAGGTCGCCAGCCTGCAGGAGACTCACATTTTCTCGCCCCGCGTTCTGAATAGTTTTACCGCCGGCTTCTCGCGCGCCGCCTTTGACTTCGATTCGCTGACCTTCGTCCCGATTTCGCCAACCCTGTCCTTCGTCACCGGGCTCGGCCCCGGAGGCATCGTGGTCGGCGGCGGAACCACCACCACCGGCCTCGCGAGCATCACCGCCGCAGGTCCCAACAACGCCGCCGGCGTTTCCAACCGCCGCAATCTATTTACGCTCGCAGACAGCGTGCAGATGGTCAAAGGGATTCATCAATTCAGCTTCGGCGTCTGGTTCCAGCGCCTACGCGATAACGAAGACACCGGATCGCGCCGCATCGGCTTGGCGAATTTCGCCAGCCTGACCACGTTTTTGCAAGGCACCACCTCGACGTTTCAAGTGCTGCCCAACCCGTCGCCGCTCGGCTGGCGAAGCTGGCTCGGCGCCTGGTACGTCGAAGACACCATCAAGCTGCGCCCCAATCTGACGCTGCGCGCCGGCCTTCGCCACGAATTCTCCGACGGTTGGAATGAGGCCTCGGGCCGCGCCGCCAACTATGTCACCGACGCCAACGGTGTCCTGAAGACAAATCCCATCGTCGGCAATTCCGTGTACACCAAAAACAACGCGACCAAATTATTCGGCCCCCGCGTCGCCCTCGCCTGGGACCCGTTCGGCAACGGCAGCACCGCCGTGCGCGCCGGGTTCGGAACTTATTATTCGATGATCGACAATCTGGCGTTTCTGCTGAACTCCCTGCCTCCGTATAACGGCTCGGCCACGTTCTCAGGTCCGCTTTTGAACATCACTCCGATCACGCCCGGCGTGCAGCCGCCCGCGTCTTGCACTGGTGGACCCAACGTTCCAGTAGCAGGTTGCTCCATCTTCGCGCCGCAAGGCGTTCAACCGGATGCTAAGACCCCCACCGTCCAGGAGTGGAATTTTACCGTGGAGCAGCACCTGAGCTCCAATACGGTTTTGCGCGTTGCCTACGTAGGATCGTTTGGAACTCACGGGCTGTTGAGCATCGATCCCAATACCATACCCGCGGCGATCTGCACCAACGCAGCCGGATGCACCGCAGGCGGAACCACCGCGGGCGGGACCCCAGCGGTAGCCGCGAATCAGAGCCACGTGCCGCAAGGCGCGCAATACATTCCCGTCGGCACACGGCCGAATCCCTCAGTCGGCGCGGGCTTCTTTTGGTACACGCAGGGCAACACCCGCTACAACGCGCTGCAGACCGATGTGGTCCGGCGCTTGAGCCAGGGCTTTCAGTTCCGCTTCAATTACACCTGGTCCAAAAATCTGGATATGAATTCCGGACTGACCGGAGCGCAATCCAACAATCAAGCGCAGATGATCATGGATCGCAACGACCTCAGCCGCGATTGGGGGCCGTCCGCGCTAAACGTCGCGCACCAAGTCAGCATCTCCGCGCATTATGAACTGCCGTTCGGAAAAGGCAAGCCCTCGTTGGGAAATCGCATCATCGGCGGATGGCAGGTCAACGCGATCACCACGTTGTTAAGCGGCTTCCCGTTCACGCCGCAGTTCGGTTCGAACCGCTCCGGCGACGGCGACACGCGCAACCCTGATCGTCCTTCCGTGAATGGCGCGTTCACGGGACCCGTCGTCACCGGCAATCCAAATCAGTGGTTCAACCCGGCCGCCTTCATCGCACCCGCGCCCGGCACCTGGGGCAACCTAGGCCGCGGCGTTTACTACGGCCCCGGCCTGGCGACGGTGGACCTCTCGGTGTTCAAGACCACCGCGATCACCGAGAGAATCAGCTTGCAGTTCCGCGCCGAGGCATTTAATCTTCTCAACCACGCGAACTACGGAACGCCCAACGCGACGGTGTTTACCGGCACCACCACCGATCCCGTGACGAAGTTGACGGTCCCGGCCGTGAACCCGTCGGCTGGATTGATAACGACCACGGCGACCTTCTCACGCCAGATTCAGTTGGGATTAAAGCTGATTTTCTGATCGCTTGGGCGCGAGCAGCGCCGTGAGGATCACCGAGACAATGCTCACGATCAGCGCCCCGATGAACGCAGGCGCGAAGCCATCGACGTAAAAGCCTACGTGAAACCAGCGGACCGCGATGGCGGATGCCATCCATAACGTCAGTCCGTTGATCACCAGGACAAACAGCCCCAGCGTCAGGATAATCAGCGGGCAGGACATCAACTTCAACAGCGGCCTCACGATAGCGTTCACCAGGCCTAAAATGACCGCCATCGCCGCGAAAATGGTCCAGGCCTCGCGCTCCACCCGGATTCCCGGCACCAGCCAAGCCGCCACCACCAACGCCACGCTCGTGATGAACCAGTGGATCAGGATTCGCATGTATCCCTAATGGAGCAGACGCGTAAACTGCGGCACCTGTTTCACCTGTTCGAAGTCGTGGATGGTTTTCAAAATTTCGTCGATGCGTTTCGCGGGGAGTTTGGAGTCCGCCATCAGCGCGTGATATTTGGCGTCGACATCGCTCCACTCGATGCCGCGCGGCCCCGAACCCTTGGGCGCGTCCACGGTACTCGTGAACCTCGCTCCGGATTTCGTGACAATCGTTACAGTCCCGCCCCAGTTCCAGTCGTAGTGGACCGCCGGCGGCGCCGGGTCAGCTTCCACCAAGCCAATCAGGCGCGCGACCACCGGGCTGTGGATCTTCTCCGGCGTGACGTTGCTCCAGTTGAAATCTTTGTCGGCCACCGCGGAGGCCACGAAATACGCCAGGCTGTGGATAGCTTCAATCATGTCCCGCGGCGGCTTCGAGCCGTATTGCACGCTGGTCTTCGACGGCCCCGATACCAAAATCTTCGCGATCTCGTCCGGTGACACGTTCGCTTTCCTCGCTGCGTTGGCCGCCGCTTCCGCCGACGAATGTAACGCGTGGGCCCCGGGCACTAACTTGACGGCCATGAATTTGACGATGTCCCAATCCGGCCCCAGCGGGCGCGTTACGTGCTGCACATCCCACTTACCTTTGCCGAATACCTCAAGGAAACCGCCCTTGGCTTCGAGCAAATCCGGATTCACCGTATAGCCACGTGCCGCGGCTTGCGCGGCATTGACGGCGCACAGCGCGGCGTTCCCGGCGTGATACTCGCGCGCCCAACTGTCGGTGCCGATCAGCAATCCGCCCATGGTTGTCGAGGTCATCGCGATCGCGTTCGCCATTTGCTCAGGCGTCAGTTTCAGCAGTTTCGCAGCGGCCACGGTCCCGCCAAAGGCCACGATGATCGACGCGTGCAACCCCGACCTGCCGTTGTTAAGCGC
>Ga0068860_100001447_pt1 | contig 25712 bp, 23 predicted proteins | sample KBSSwiS32_FD_66597 | JGI IMG/M metagenome (GOLD analysis project Ga0068860, IMG submission 66597) | Switchgrass rhizosphere microbial communities from Kellogg Biological Station, Michigan, USA - KBS Switchgrass S3-2 | ecosystem: Host-associated > Plants > Roots > Rhizosphere > Soil ...
AAAGACGTCACCGTGTCCCAGGACCGCAGCAAAGGCGTCGTCACCTTAGGCGGCCACGTCGATTCACAGGAAGACAAAGATCGTGCGGAATCCCTGGCAAAAGCCGCCGCCGGAGGCCAGTTGGTGGCCAACGCCATAGGCGTGCAGCCGGTTCCCTCAGCGAAAATCGCCAAGGAAGTGAGTGCCGATCTGGACGCAGCCATCAGCAAGAATCTGGATGCCGCCTTCAAATCCGCGGGACTCACCGGCGTAAAACACAAAACCAAGAACGGCGTCGTGACCCTCACCGGCAAAGTAGCCGCCGCGGCCACCCGTAGCCAAGCCGAGTTGGCGGCCGTACAGATTGCCAATGTGCAGCAGGTGGTGAACGAAATTCAAACCACGCAGAACTAATTCCGCCAGCGTTCAAGCAAGCGCAGCGGACGATTGAAGTCGCGCAGCAGATAGATCTGCGACTTCGCGCGATACACCGACGTCAGGAAACTCTTGCCGTCCGGATTCAGGCTGAACCCGCGATATGGAAAATCCGCCTGTAGCGACCCGAAATCGACCTCTCCGCCGGTCAAACCGTAATCCGCGATTTTGCTTTCGCGAGCGCTCGCCACCTGAATGCTCCCCAGAATCATGTGACGCCGCTCGTCGACGAAGATTCCATAGAGAGTCGCGCCGTCCTTGGACCATCCGTACGTTTCCCAGCGATGCATACTCACCGCGCGCTTCTGTTTCCCGTCCGGGCTGACCAGCAGCAATTGCTGTCCGTCGCGATAGGCGATCCAAGCGCCATCGGGCGACCAGCGCACCGGCTGCGGCTCACTGGTGTAGGTGATCAGATCCGGCGCTGAGTTGCCGCCCACGCGCGCTTTGGAGACCGTGAAGCGGCCGTCTTTCGCCCCGTAGAATGCGATCCAGGCACCGTCGGGAGACCACGTCGCACCGCGCTGCACTTGGGCTGGATCTTTCCACAATTGCACCGGTGTGTCGCCGGAAAGCGGGGAGATCCATATGGAAAAATCCCGCCCGTCCTCCATGCGGTAAGCCACACGCCTGCCATCCGGCGAAATAGAGGAATCCAGAAACGCGGGTGAGGATGTGCCCGGGAAGTCCTTGGGGCTGCTAATCAACTGTTCCAGCCCCTGACTGCGATTGCGCAGCCACAATTGAGCTTCGCCGCTGCGATTGGTGGCATAGGCGAAGCGCGAACCGTCTGGCGACCAACTGGGAGCCACTTCGTCGCGCGGCGTGGCAATCACGTCGCGCGGCGGCGATCCATCCAGCGGTACCTCGATCACGTCGTAGCCTCGTTCCATCACCGGTAGCGCCAGGACCCGGCCGTCCACGCTCACCGCCGGAATGGTTTGGTTGGCGGCCGCAAAAATCCGCCGCGAAGATCCGTTGGCTAAGTCGACCACGGCCAGATCGGAATCGGACGTATTAACTACGTGAAGGGCCAGAATGTGGCGCTCGTCGTTCCAAAACGCGAAGTCGTCGATGTTCCGCAGCCCTTGAATCACTTCCGGTTCGCCCTCCCCCAATGGCACCTTCCAGAACTCTCGATTGCCGAACATCAGTCCCACAAACTTGCCGCTGGGATGGACGTGCATGCTGGTTTCGTTGGCGGCAAACATAGTGCTGAACTTTCCACGCTGGTAAAATTGCGGCGCGGCCTCCGGAGGCGAGGCAAAAGCCAAACGATACTTGCTGCCCTCGTCGCGCAGCAGCAGGGCCATGGTCTTCCCATCCGGCGTCAGTTCCGCCATCAGCACGTTGTCGCGCACCAGTTGCGACGGCCCCCCCGCCACCGCGATCGAGTGAACGCTCATCGACGGCGAAAAGCCTTCGATGAAGTAGAGGCGCGTGCCGTCGGCAGACCACACTGGCGCGGAGCACGACACCGCCTCATGCGTGATCTGGGTCGGCGCAGCCGCGTCCAGCTTCTTGCTGAACACCTGAAATATCCCATCCACCGCCGCGATGTAAGCGATACGATCTCCGGTAGGCGCCCAGCGCGGGCTACTCTGCAAATCGAATTCGGTGGCGAAGGGCAGCAAGCGCGGCGGTTCCGGCGCCGGCATGGGCCAGAACAGCGCCGCGCCGAATCCCATGAGCGCCGCCAGCACCACCACTCCCCACATGCGGTACGACGGGCGGCGCACCGCGGCCGGCGCCACCTGCACAGGAGCCTGCGAACCGGTGGAACTCGCCTCCGACAGCCGCTCGCGCGCTAGCTTCAACTCGCGATAAAGATCCTTGGTCGAGTCATAGCGCTCCGCCGGATCTTTAGCCAGGCATCGTTCCACCACCCAGCGCAGCGGCGCCGGTACCGTCGACGGCAACGGCTCCACTTCGTCGCGAATGATGGCCGTCATGGTTTCGGCCGCGCTCCCGCGAACGAACGCTCGCTTGCCCGTAGCCATTTCGTAAATGATCAGTCCGAAAGAGAACTGGTCGCTGCGCGAATCCACCTCTTCCCCGCGCGCCTGCTCCGGACTCATGTACGACACCGTCCCCAAGACTGTACCCGGATTCGTAACCTGAGCGATGGTCTGCGTAGCGTCCGTTTGGGTGACGCCACCGGCGCGTTTGACGAGCCCGAAATCGAGAATCTTCACGCGCCCCGGGTTGGCCGTCTGCGGCCCCGTGACCAGAACGTTATCAGGCTTCAGATCACGATGCGTGAACCCGGCCGTGTGAGCCGCCGCCAAACCGTCGGCGATTTGCACTGCTAAATCCAGCAGCTTGCGCGGTGAGTCAACGGGTCCAATCGGCGAGCCTTCGATATACTCCATCACCAGGAAGCCGCCGCCCTCCGGCAGCGTCCCCAGATCGTAAAGCTGCGAAATGTTCGGGTGATTCAACGCCGCAATCGCGCGCGCTTCACGCTCGAAACGCTCACTGAATTGCTGATGCGAAATCTTGATGGCGACGACACGCCCCAACCGCGTGTCGCGGGCTTTCCATACTTCGCCCATGCCTCCGGCCCCGATGGGCGAGAGAGTTTCATAAGGGCCTAATTTGTCACCGGCAGCGAGCGGCATAAGGGAGGCTCACTCAGTTTAGCGGATCGCAGATTGGCACGGGGCTCAATGCAGATCACGCACCTGCTCCAATAGTACCCGCCGTACTTCTCCGCCCCCAGGCTCATCTTGGCTGAAACTCCTTGACGGTTTTTCTATCTCCGATGCGCACTGCTGAGCGAAGGAGAACTTCAGGTGCAGAATGTAGAGTTGAGGAAGTCTATCCGCGCAGCGCTGGGAACATTGGTCCTGGCTTGGATGGTTCCAGCGGGACCAGCGGTTGCGCAGACCGGCGGTACGATTGTGAGCTGGGGAAGCGACCCCTATGGGCAATTGGGCGATAACTCCACGTACCCGTACGCGGACCGCCTCTCGCCCGCCCAAGTAGTCGGCCCAACCGGCACTGGATCCATCATGGGGGTCATCGGAATTGCCGGTGGCGCTACACACAGCCTGGCCGTAAAGAGCGACGGAACGGTTTGGGCGTGGGGAGATGGGAGTTTCCGGGATTTGGGCATTGGAGCCAGTAACGTCCCCTACAACAAGCCCGTCCAAGTGCAAGACCCCACCGACGCAACCTACCAGAAACTCCACAACGTCAAGGCTGTTGCCGCTGGACTGAACCACGGTTTGGCCTTGAAAAATGACGGTACCGTGTGGGGCTGGGGAGCAAACTACGTCGGCCAACTCGGCGATGGGACGGTTAGCAACCTGGGATATCCCGTGCAGGCGTCCGGTCTTTCCGGCATCATCGCCATCGCCGCCGGATGGGGACACAGCCTGGCTGTAAAAAGCGATGGTACGGTGTGGGCTTTCGGGCTGAATCAGTACGGGGAACTGGGCGATGGCACCAATATTGATCGTCACGTCGCCGTGCAAGTCATCGGCCTTACTGATGTGAAAGCTGTCGCGGCAGGTTCTTACTTCAGTCTCGCCCTCAAAAACGACGGCACGGTGTGGGCCTGGGGCGGCAATGATCTGGGAACCCTTGGCCACTGCTCGCCCGACTATACCAATGCGCCCGTCCAGGTCTTGACGTACGGCACAAACTGCATTGGTGGGCTCGGCGGCGTTAGCGGTGTTCCTTGGCCGGGGCCGTTAGCATCCCCCGGTCCGGCCCTCACCGGGATAACTGCCATCGCCGCCAGCGTGACCAACGGCATGGCACTCGATGGGTCCGGTACGGTGTGGATGTGGGGGGCCAATGACCAGGGAGGGTTGGGCGACGGGATCATCGGCTACCCGTATTTTCCTTACAATAACAGCTGGCCCCTCCCTCCTTTTGGAACGAGCTCGGCGATGCCGGTGCCGGGACTTCCGGTCATCACCGCGATCGCGGCGGGGTATGGCGCCGGCCACGCTGTCGCGGCCGATGGCAAAGTCTGGGGCTGGGGATACGATCTCTATGGCGGTGTCGGCGACGGATCGGTGATTACGACAAACCCCCAGGCGGTAACCACTGCGGTACAGGTTCTGAATCTTACGGCTACTGGCCCGCTTACCGACGTGACCTCGCTTGCCTCGGGATGGATGTTCAACCTGGCGCTCGTGAGCACCAGCGGCACCAGCACACCGCCGCCGGCGCCGGCGATCAGTTCGAACCCGGCGAATCCAACCAACCAGACCGGCGCCGCCTTTAACTTTTCCGACACCCAATCGGGAGTCACTTTTGTGTGCAGTCTGGATGCTTCCAGCTACACGGCCTGCACCAGCGGACAGAGCTACTCCAATCTCGCCCAGGGTAGCCACACTTTTAACGTGGAAGCCAAGGATAGCTCCGGCACCTTGAGTACACCTACAAGCTTCACCTGGACTATCGACACTACGCTGCCGCTGATCAGCGGCACGGCAACCCCCGCCGCCAATGCCAATGGATGGAACAAGACCAGCGTCACAGTAACCTTTAACTGTTCTGACGTCTTATCCGGTATCGCGTCCTGCTCCAGTGCCATGACGCTCAACGCCGAGGGAGCCCTTCAGGTTGTAACCGGAACGGCCGTGGATAACGCAGGCAATACGGCCCAGGCAAAGATCACTGTCAACATCGATGAAACCAATCCCACTGTTTCCTATACCGGCGGCGGAACGTACACCGTCGATCAGACCGTGAATATCACCTGCGACGCGACCGATGCGCTGTCGGGTATCGCCAGTTCCACGTGCGGCCCGAAGGTCAGTGGCCCGGCCTACTCGTTTACTCTGGGAACAACCTACAGCTACAGCGCTACCGCCACCGATAAAGCCGGAAACACGGGAAGCGGCTCCACCAGCTTCACCGTTACGGTGACATCAGCTAGTCTGATCAACTTGGTGCCCAAGTTTGAGACCAAGCCCGCCGTTGCGGCCACCATGGTGGCAACTCTGCAGGGCGCGCAAGCGGCCTTTGCCAGCGGCAACATAAAGTCCGGCGACAACCAGCTGAATGCGTTCATCAGCCAAGTCATCGCGCAATCCGGAAAGGCGGGCCTGACGACGGCCCAAGCCAGTCTCCTGATCCAATTCGCAATGGCCCTCATGCAGTAGGCAGTAGGCCCGGAGAGAGGGCGCCATACACGCCCTCTTTCGCGCTAGATCTTCCTTACGTCACCGCCGCGCGCTTGATCCTGGCTCCGATCATCTCCACCAGCCCGATCGCTCCCAAACCAAATAGAAAATGCACCACGCGGATGACTTCGTGCGCACTCCCCGGCAGGAACGTCCCCATCCGGTAGGCAAACGCCAGCACGATGACCCCATAAAACATACCGCCCAGCACCAACCCCGGCGGCACTCCTCTGCGCAGACCCAGCGCCGCCAGAATCCACAGCAAGGCCACTAGAATCTCCCCGATCCGCATGTGCACGGGCACCAATTGCAGGGATCGGCCCGTCCAGAACTGAAACCCCAGCACCAGCAAAGTCAGGCCCAGCACGCGCACGACGTTTTGGATTACCACGGCAGCAACTCTCATAGCGCCTCCAAGGATCGCACGCCCAGCCGCTTCAATTGTTATCCTGCGGATATGCCATCTGGCAGCAGTTCGGAACAGGTCCGGCACTCTGTATGCGCGCTCGATTGCCCCGACGCCTGCGGCCTGCTAGTCCACATCGAAGACGGCCGCGCGACGCGCCTCCGTGGCGACCCTGACCATCCCGTCACTCGCGGATTCCTGTGCGGCAAAGTCGCCCAGTATCTGGAGCGCGAATATTCGCCAGACCGCCTGCTCTATCCGCAGAAACGCAGCGGCGCCAAAGGTCAGGGCCGCTTCACTCGCATCTCCTGGGACGAAGCCCTCGACACCATCGCTAAGCGTCTAGCCGCCATCGCGCAAGAGCACGGACCCGAGTCCATTCTTCCCTACAGCTACGCCGGCACTATGGGTTTGCTCAACGGCTCCGGCATGGACCGCCGCTTCTTCCACCGCCTGGGCGCCTCGCGCCTCGACCGCACCATTTGTTCCTCGACCGGCGGTGCCGCCCTAACCGCCACGCTAGGCCTGCGCTACGCCACCGAACCCGAACAATTCCGCCACTCGAAGTTGATCATCGCCTGGGGAGCCAACATCCACGGCACCAACGTGCACCTGTGGCCCTTCATCCTCGAAGCCCGCCGCAACGGAGCCAAGCTGGTGGTGATCGACCCCGTCAAGACCCGCACAGCCGCGCTAGCCGACCGCCACCTCTCCGTCAACCCCGGCAGCGATTTGGCGCTGGCGCTAGGCCTGATCCACGTGATCATCGGTGAAAATCTGTACGACGCCGATTACGTGGCCCGCCACACCAACGGCTTCGACGAACTCGCCGCGCTAGCCCGCGCCTACGACCCGCCTCGGGTAGCAGCCCTAACCGGCATAGCCTCCGCAGAAATCGTCCAACTAGCGCGCGATTACGCCACCACGCGTCCCGCCGCCATCCGCCTCAACTACGGAGTCCAACGCAGCGAACACGGCGGCGCCGCCGTGCGAGCCATCACCGCCCTCCCTGCCCTCACCGGATCCTGGAAGGAAGTCGGCGGCGGACTGCAACTCTCCACCTCGCACGCGTTCCACTTCAACAGCGCCGCTCTGGAGATACCGGAACTACAGCCGTGTCCCACCCGCATCGTCAACATGTCGGAGCTAGGCAAAGCGCTCACGGAGCTAGACAACCCGCCCGTCAAAGCCATGGTGGTCTATAATTCCAACCCCGCCACCATAGCGCCCAACCAGGCGAAGGTGCTAGCCGGAATGCGCCGCGAAGATCTGTTCACCGTTGTGCTCGAGCAATTCCAGACCGACACCGCCGACTACGCCGACATCCTCCTGCCGTCGACCACGTTCCTGGAACACACCGACCTCTACCGCGCCTACGGCCACTACCATGTGCAGCTAGCGCGCCCCGTCGTAGACGCCCCCGGCGAAGCCCGCTCCAACGTTGAAGTCTTCCGCGACTTGGCCCTACGCATGGGTTTCGACGACCAGTGCTTCCGCGACTCCGAAGACATCATGATCCGCTCGCTGCTAAATTCGGGACACAAGTTCCTGGAAGGCATCACCCTCGATCGCCTGAACACCGAGCACTCCATCCGCCTGAACATTTCGGAGCCCGGCACCCCGTTCCTGCCCTTCTCCGAAGGCGGATTCGGAACGCCTTCAGGCAAATGCGAATTCGGCGCCGAAACCCTGGACTACGCCCCGCCCCAAGAATCCCGCTTTGGCGACGCATCGCTCCAGCGCCGTTATCCACTGGAACTAATCTCGTCGAAGAACGACGACAGCATGAACTCCACCTTCGGGAATCGCCCCCATGTCGACACCGCAACGTCTCTGCTCCATCTGAACCAAACCGACGCCGCCAAGCGCGGCATCCAATCCGGCGACCGCGTGCGCGTCTACAACGACCGCGGCAGTCTCACGCTACGGGCCGACGTAAATGGCGTAGTCCAACCCGGCGTAGCCCGCGCCCCCTCCGTCCGCTGGAACAAACGCTCCGAGGATGCCTCGAGCGTGAACGTGCTAACGTCAGACCGCCTAACCGACATCGGGGGCGGCCCCACGTTCTACAGTTGCCTGGTAGAAGTAGAACGCTGCGGCGATTAACGCGCCCCCGCAGACACCGCGGCAGCCCGCTCCAACATCGCATCCAAATCCGTGCGCGAATAGTAATGCCCCCGCATCACCACCGTATTGATCTTCTGCGTATTCCGAATATCCTCGAGTGGATCCGCGTCCAGCAACACCAAATCCGCCGACTTCCCTTCCTCCACCGTCCCCGTCTCCTCCAAAATCCCAAAGTACCGCGCCGGATTCCGCGTAGCCGTCTGCAGCGCCTGCATGTTTGTCAGTCCGGACTCCTGAAGCAACACCAGTTCCTCATGCAGCCCCCACCCCGGCAGCACCGGATTCAACGGATTGGTATCCGTCCCCGCCAGCAGTTCCACCCCCGAGCGGTGCATGTCCCCCACCAGCTTCCGATAACGCGTCAATAACATCCGCATCCGCTGATGCAGCACCTCATAGTCCGCCGGCGATTGATCTTTCAAGTAATAAATCACCCGCGGGTCCCAATTATCCGTCCAGACCTTCGGCAGAAAGCGCCGGCGCGGATCGTTCACAACCTCCTCGTCCAGCTCATGCACAAAGCCATCAAGGATCGCCAGCGTAGGCGTCTGCCAAGTCCCATTCTTCACGAACGCCTGGAACAACGCCGCCGCTTTCTTCTCGTCGTAAGTATCCACCAACCCCGCCAGCATCGGCCACGCCAGCAACCGCAGCCTCTGCGCGCCGGTGATCTTGGAATCGTACATCATGGCCACCCGCTCCGCCCGCAGCCGCACTTCATCCTTCGAAGCGTTCAGCAAAATATTGTTCAGGTGCTCCTCGCTGCGCATCCCCGCGACAGACGCCTCCAGCGGACTAACCTCCTCCGGCACGTGCCCCGCCACCGCAATCCCCGCCGCGCGCGCCTCCGCCATCAGCGCCAGAAACGCCACCCGCGGGACGCTGTTGTACACCTTCAGGAAATCCGCACCCTCCGCCTTGAGCGCCCGCACCGCCCCGCGCGCCTGCTCCGCGTTCGCCACCGCCACGGCGTCCGGCAAATTCCCCGTCATGAGCGGACCATCAATAAACCCCGGAGCGAGTAAGCGCGGAGCATCCGGCAGCAGCCGCCACTCCCGAATCGTCGAGAGGGCCGCGCCCGAATACATCTCGCGCACCCCGGTGATCCCATTCGCCACCAGCAGCGGAAACATGATCTGCGGCGCCGTGATGTGCATGTGCATGTCCCACAGTCCTGGGATCAGAAACTTGCCCGTGGCATCAATCACGACAGCACCAGGCACCGCATCCGTCTGCGGCTTCACCGACACAATGCGCCCGTCGCGCACCGCCACACTGAAGTCTTTTTTAGGAGGCGCGCCGGTCGCGTCGATCACCGTAGCGTGTTCGAAGACGATCGTCTGCGCAAGTCCAACCGAAGCGATGAGGAAAAGGACAGCGGCGCCGCGCACTACAGCAACTTGGTAATGGCGGCTTCCAGATCCGCGATCGAAGTCTCGCCGAAAAAGGACCGCACCCTTTTCCCGCTGCGATCGTAGAGGAACAGAGCCGGCAGCTCGCCGCTAGACCACTTGGCGTCCACCGCCGGATAGAACTTGTCGTTATCGGCAGTCTTCAGCAGATAAGTCGGGCCCTCCGCGCGATTGTCCTGAAGCACCTTGATCGCCGCGCCTTGCTGTTCCGCCTCGTCTGCGGAAATCATCACAAGATCGAACCCGCGCGCCGCCAGCTTCCGCGACAATTGAACCAACTGCGGCATCTCCTTGCGGCAAGGCACGCACCAGGTAGCCCAAAAATTTGCCAGCACCACTTTGCCGTTGTGTCCCGCAATCACTTTGGGATAACTCGCCTGATCGATAGGCACAAGCTTAGTCTGCCCCGCCAAACCCACAGCCATCACGCCCAGACTCAGCAGCAACTTCATTTCTTGTCAGGCTTGTCGAGCTTGAAGTTCATCACCGCATCCTTGCGACCATCGAAGATGCTCAGCGTCCGCGGTGCCGCCGTCATCTCGCCGGACTTGGCCGTGATCTGATAGTCGATATCCGGCCGCAGCCCCGAAAAATGGTACTGCCCGTCGCCCTGCGTAATGAACGACCGCACCTGCAGCGTGCGCATGTCTTTCAACTGGACCACCGCGCCGCTCGCCGGCTGCTCTTGCGCGTCCATCACCAGTCCCATCACGGACCGCAACTTGGCCTCTTCGCGCTTTTCCTTCCGCGTCTGCTCCTGGCCGAAGAGCCCCGCGGAGAGAAGCAGGGCCACTCCCGCAATCATCAGCCGCCGATGGCTCCTTGCTCGCAGCATGTTTTGGCTCCTACTCATTTGGACTCGGCCGGCAACACCAAAGTTACCTCCACCCGCTCCTCGCCGCCGATCGCAGCCTCTTTTTCCACCGCCTGAAAGCCCTTCATGGACGCCTTTATCACGTAAGTAGCCGCCCCCGGCAACACCCGGAAAGCGAATTCGCCGCGCGCATCGCTTACGGCTTGCAGTTTCTTACCCTTGGGAGCCTCTTTCATCGCCAGCGTCACAGTAGCCCCCGGCAAGGAGAAGCCGTTCTCGCGGAACACCGCCCCCGCCACCACCGCATGCGCCTCGTCGTTCTTGCGCTGTGCCCGCGAGATCCCGGCCACCAGCAGCGCGCAGCCGCACACAACGGCGGCCAGTTTACTTCCAGGCCTTGTCCTCATCGTCGTCGTCTTCGTCGTCTTCGTCCGCGTCGTCTTCGTCCTCGTCCAAATCGTCGTCGAGATCTTCTTCATCCTCGTCATCGACGCCATCCGGTACCAGTTCCAGCGGACTCACCCCACTGACATTGAGATTGGCGCCACACTCCTCGCAGATGAGCGAATCCCCTTCGTCCAGTTCTTCCTCGTCAACATCTATGACCGCATCGCAAAGCGGGCAGTTGACCATCGCTCCCCTCCCTCAATTCAAAGGCACGTGCGTGCTACCGCACATCCAAAACTATATTTACCATGAGTTCGCCGCCAGTTCGCGGCTAGGCAGGCTGCAACACGCCGTGGGCACGCTCAAGATCGGCCGCGGACAAGGTGACCAGCGTCTTTTCCAGATCCTCCCCAGAGGTGATCATGTGGCGCAAGTGCCGGCCGGCAAGCTTCAAACACCACGGATCCGTCAGCGCATGCCCGGATTTCGCGGCCAGCGCCAGCAGCAGCGCATGCGGCAAGGCGACAATCTTTTCCTGCTTGTCTTCCTTATCTTCCCCCTCCGTCCACACCACGAACTTCACATCGACCGTATCGGCGTGGCGGATGGAAATGCCAGTCTGCAGCCAACGAAACTCCACTTCCCAGGTGCGGTCAAAAGGATCGGGTCCGGCTTGAAAGCGGCGAACATTGTCAGGCATCGCTACTAGCGTAACAAAAGAACATAGGCTCGCAGATGGGAACCGATGGAAGACAGATAAAAAATCCGCCAAGTTCTGGTTTTTCCTATCGGTTTTCTATCGGTCCTCATCTGCGAGCCCATTCTCCGCCCAGTGGTTTATAATCATGGGCAGGTTCCTTATGAAACTCAAGCTCTTGGTTTGCTGGGCCCCGCTCCTGCTGGCGCAGGGTTTCGCGCAGCAGGCGGGAACGGTTCCCCCGCCCCCGCCGCCCGCCGCAGCACAGGAGCAGCCGGATCCCGGCGCCGCCTCCATCAAAGTCGAAGTCAACGAGGTCATCGTCCCCGTCACCGTCACCGATGATAAGGGCCGCTTCGTTTCCAACCTCGAGAAGAAGGACTTCCAGATCCTCGACGAAGGCAAGCCGCAGACCATCGAATTCTTTTCCCGCGAGCGCGCGCAGCCAGTGGTCGCCGGCTTCCTGCTCGACCTCAGCAATTCCAGCCGCACGCAGTGGAAAAACTTTCAGAATGCGGCGACGGAACTGGCGCTGACGCTGCTCCCCGGCAAAGAAAAATTCTCCGGCTACCTGATCGGCTACGGCAATAAGGCCGAACTGATGATCAATACCACTTCCGACCCCGAACCCTTCGTTTCCAAAATCCGCGATCTAAAACCCGGCGGCGGCGCAGCGCTCTACGACGCCATCTATATGGCCTGCACCAACCGCGCTCTGATCAAAGGGGAGCCGTTCGAGCCCCGCCGCGTGCTGATCGTGGTGGGCGACGGCAACGACAACTCCAGCAAGAAAACTTTGCAGGAAGTACTGGAGGTAGCGCAGCGGAATCTGGTGACGATCTATGGCATCAGCACGGTGTCCTACGGCTTCACCAGCGAGGGCAGCGAGAACCTGACCAAGCTGGCCGAAGAAACCGGCGGCCGCGTCGAATATCCCCTGCAAAACGTGTACAAGGATGTATCCGGCTTCCAATCGACGCCCTCCGATGAAGGCAATCTGGCGTTTCACGCGGGCACCGGTGGATTTGCTTCCGCCCTGGCGACGGCTCTCTTTGGCTCGGTGGCCAACATCGCCGGTGAGATCACCACGCAATATATCCTGCGCTATATTCCCGACGATTCGGCTCCTTCGGACAAGGTCTTCCGCTCGTTGAACGTAAAAGTGGCGCTGCCGGACGTCAAGGTTCGGGCCCGCAAGGGCTATTATCCAGTAGGGAAGTGAGTTCATAGGTTGGTTGGGCAACCTCGAATTTGCGGCCGATAAGTTAGACCACCATGTCTCACGCCAGCACTTCGCTTGCGGCCACGCGCGCCGCCCGCTATTCGCTGCTAACGGTGGACCTGCCGGGACAGGAAGCTGTGGTCGCTGGCGTGCTGCTAGAAGACCCCGCCACCAACTCCGTCCATATCCGCCTGCGCCGTGATTGGGAACAGTTAGCCGCCGAAGAAGCCGAAGTCCTCTCGCTTCTCGAGGACGACTTGCTGGCCAGAGCCTCGCAACTGGGCGCCGCCCAGTTCCTGGCGCAACTCGAAGACACCCTTTCGAACACTATCCGCGTGAGCGACCGCCAGGAGACCATCGTCGAAGAGTTCCCGCGTGCGCTGGGGCGCCTCTACCGCCAGCATGTGCACTCCGCCGCCCAGCCGTTCATCACCCACCTGCCGCGCTACTCGCTGGCGGTGGCCGCTGGGCCGTTCCTGGAAAACAGCGTAATCGAAGAAGAAGCCTGGGAAGAAGCTCCGCCCGGTTTACGTCTGACGCCCGAAATGTTCGTGGCGCGGATCGCCGGACGGTCCATGGAACCACTCATCCCCGACCAATCGATGTGCATATTCCGCCGCGGTGTCGCCGGATCGCGGCAGGACCGCCTGGTCCTGGTCGAAGCCCTCGATCAAGGTGGGAACGACCGCTACACCGTGAAGCGCTATCGCAGCGACAAGCGCGAAAATGAGGCCGGCGAGTGGTCCCACCAACGCATCCGCCTGGAACCGCTCAACCCCGCCTTCGCAGCCTGGGATCTCAACCCCGAAGAAGACCGTTACCGAATCCTGGCCGAGTTCGTCGAAGTCTTAGATTGACCAGTTCTGGATTGAACTAAAATAGGATCGAAATGCCACGCTTGTCTTACCTGCTACTGCTTCCTGTGTTGTTGCTGGCCGCCGACAAATACGATGGCCCCCGGCCTCCCCAGCCCGACATGTTGTACCTGGTGCACGCCGACAACCTGGTTCCCACTGAGGCTGTGGAAGCCAAGGAGGACTCCGGCGTTTACAATGTGCCCGGCGCAAGTTCACCGGCCCGCACCCCCTTGGCCGAGCCCATTTTCCTCATCCAAAGCGACAAGGTTCTTCCGGAACGCCTGGAACTCTATCGCTGGGAAGTGAAGGGCGGACGCCGCGAACTCGCCATCGGCAAAGGCGCCAAGCGCAAGGGCGGCGCGCGCGCCCTGCACCTTTCCGTGAACAAGCTGGACGGCCGTCTCTACCGCGTGGAGGCCTCCGAACCGCTCGACAACGGCCAATATTCCGTCTCGCCCAACGACTCAAATAAGGTCTTCTGTTTCGAAGTGTATTAAAGACTGCTAGAATCGAGTCTTTGGCATCATTGGGGTTCCTTGCTTACCCGCGTCTTCAAAAGTTTCAAACATCGTGATTTCCGGCTGATGTGGTTCGGAGCCTGTACCTCCACCATCGGCACCTGGATGCAATCGACAGCCCAAGCGTGGCTGGTCTACGATCTCTCCAAGGACTCTTTCTATCTGGGCCTCGACACCTTCCTAGCCCAAGTCCCCATCATCCTGTTCTCGCTCGTAGGCGGCGTCATTGCCGACCGCATGAACCGCCGCAACCTGTTGCTGATCTCGCAATACGTGCAGATGACCACGGCTCTGATCCTGACGCTATTGGTGTTATTCAAAGTAGTCCACGTGTGGCACATTCTGTGCTTATCGTTCATCGTGGGCGTCGCGCAAGCCTTCGGCGGCCCAGCATATCAGGCCTTGCTGCCCACATTGGTTGGCAAAGAAGACATCCCCAACGCCATCGCCATGAACTCCATTCAGTTCAACCTGGCGCGTGTGATCGGACCAACACTGGGCGGCATTGCCCTCACCACAGTCGGCGCGGCCTGGTGTTTTGGATTGAACAGCCTCTCCTTCATCGCCGTGGTCATATCGCTCTACATGATCAACGTGAAATACATCCCGGCGAAATCGAGCGAGCCCATCCTCGACAGCATGCGCCAAGGCATCGGCTTCATCCGCAAGAAACCCGGCATGGACGGGTTGATCGTCCTGGCCTTCGGCATGACGCTGCTAGGCATCCCGCTGCTGACCTTCCTGCCGGTATTCGCGAAAGACGTCCTGCACGGCGGCGCCAAAGGCTTCACCCAACTGTTGGCTTTCTCGGGCGCCGGCTCCGTCTGCGGCGGCCTGATCGTCGCCGCGTTCGGCAAGATCCATGGCCAGGGCCGCACGGCTCTCATGGTGCTGGTGCTGATGGGATGTATCATTTTCGCCTTCTCGCAATCCACGCGCTTCGCGCTCTCGCTGTTCCTCATTTTCCTGTCCGGCGGCGCCATGATGATCTCGATGTCGATGGTGAGTTCGCTGGTGCAAGCCGTGGCCTCCGACGAAATGCGCGGCCGAGTCATGAGCGTCTATAACGTAGCCTTCCGCGGCGGCATGCCCGTAGGCAGCCTGATTCTGGGCAAACTGATCCCCATCTTCAGCGCCCCGGTCATCATGGGTTGGAGCGGAGGCCTGCTAGCCCTGCTCGGCCTGTACTTCCTGATAGTCCAGCGCCGCGTGGCTCAACTCTAGGTTGCTATAATCGGAACGCTCCTTATGGCAGTGGAGTCGTTCCTTACCCGCTGGCGCAAGGCGGTTCGGCCCCTTCCCAGGGCAACCCCCAGCGCCGCGCTCCTGGCGCAGAAGCGCAGACAGCGGAAACTGATGCAGCGAACCCTGGCCGTACTTGTGCTCGGCGGCAGCGGATGGCTGGTCTATAGCTATCAAGCGAACGCCCCCGACCGCGCGCGCGCCGAACTAGCCTTGGGTGTCGAGAAACTGAGCCCCGGCACATACCAAGAAGCCATGGCCCATTTCAACCGCGCCATTCAAATCTGGCCCGAGTACAGTGAGGCCTACCTGAGCCGCGCCGTCGCCGAGCATGACCAGAGCCAAAGAGAAGCAGCGCTGGCCGATCTCGAGAAAACGCTCGACCTCGACCCCGACTCCACCAGCGCCTACAACGAACGCGGCCAAATCTATCTCGAAAGCGGCGACACGCGCAAAGCCATCCAGGAGTTCAGCAGATCCATCCAAGTGACGCCCACGATAGAAGGCCACTACCAACGCGGCCAGGCCTATGAGAAGTTAGGCGAGCATCACAAAGCCATCGCCGATTTTGATGCAGCCATCCTTGCATCGAGCGACGCACCCTACGCCTATCGCGCCCGCAGTGCAGCCCGGCGAGCGAGCGGCGATCGGGCAGGCGCCGCCACCGACGAACAGAAAGCACGCTCCATCGAGACCGGACAAGCCCCCAACCGCGATGTACCACGTACGCATTGAAATCGAGCCCGCGCGCCACGAAACTCTAATCGCGGAGCTATGGGAAGCAGGAACGTTAGGCGTAGTAGAAGGCGACGGCTTCGTCGAAGCATTTTTCGATGACTTCGCAGCAGCCGCGTGCTTTGGAAGCCCGCTCCCGGCCCCCGAACGCGACTGGGTGCAGGAAACCGAGGATGCCTGGCCCCCGATTTTAGTGGGCGAGAAATTCTTCGTGGTAGCGCCGTGGCGCACCGAGCCCACGCCCCCCGGCCGCTTCCGCCTCGAAATCAATCCTGGCATGCAGTGCGGCACCGGCCAGCATCCCTGCACGCGCCTGTGCCTCGCAGCCATGGAGCGCATCATCCGCCCCGGAGATCGCGTGTTAGATGTAGGAACCGGCTCCGGCATTCTTTCCATCGCCGCCAAGATGCTCGGAGCCGGAATCGTAATCGCGTGCGACATTGACCCCGACGCCGCGCACGAAGCCGCGTTTTTCATCGGCAGCGTCGACGCTGTCGCGACGGACGCGTTCGACGTAGTGGTCGCCAACATCAGTGAAATCGTAATCGGCGACTTGAAACCAGAGTTCGAGCGCGTCGCCCCGCGCCGTATTCTCTCCGGATTTCAAGACGCCGCCGGCGAATGGACCTGCGTCGTCGAATAAGACTAAACCGGCTTCTCCGGCCACTTGTGCTTAGGGTAGCGCCGCGATAGCTCGCGCCGAACCTGCGGATACAGCCGCTCCCAAAATCCCCGCAGATCGCTAGTCACCTGCACCGGCCGCCGATTGGGCGCGAGCAAATGCACCACCAGCGGAGTCTTGCCAATACGAGGCGTTTCTTCGACGCCAAAGAAATCCTGCAATCGAGATTCGATCCACGGCGGCTTACCGATCTCGTAATGGACCTGCACATCGCGCCCTCCCGGCAGCCGCAGCCGCTCCGGAGCAATCTGCTCAATGTGCGCGGGACGCAGCGCCGCCAGCAAATGAGCAGATTCCAGTTCCGCGAAGCTAACCCTTCCGCGGCACAGTTCGCGCAGAGTATCTTCGACCGAAATCACAACTCCCGCGAACGCTGCCCGCGCGCGCAGTTGCTCCAGCGCGTCACGATCCGCAAAACGCCCGATGTCGACTTCGAGAGCCTTCTCCGCCAGCAGCCGCGCGCTCTCGTCCGAGGGCGCCGCCGGAACGCGGCTCTCGTCAATCGTCAGCTGATCATAAACCAGCGCCGTCACAAGTTCGACACGTTCGGCAGTGCGGTTCCAGGCCAGCGAAGTCGTTTCCGTAACATGGTCCAGCAGCCAGTCCGGTTGAATCGGCCCAGCAGCCAGATGGACTTTGCGTTCTTGGACATCGACCGCAAGCAAAAATTCGTAGCGGCACCCCGGCATGCGCGCCGATCCGCCCGTCGACAACAACAACTCCCCATCGCGCCGATGCCGCGCCACCCGATCCGGAAACGCCGCGAGCACCGCCTGCAGCAGCGCGTCATCACCAACTCCCCTGCGATCGCGCCCTGGAACCAGCCGCCGCAGTTGATCGTAGACGCGCTTAGTCTGCGGTTGCCACTCCGCCTCCATCACAGTGAGCAGATCAGCCCCGCGTTCCTCCACGCTCAACACCGCCGCTGCAGCACAGCCCTTTTCTGGAACTCCACGCGCCGCAGCTTCGAGCACCAGTTTCGACAATCGCGGTGGCAGCGGAAGCTCCGCCATGTGCGGCAAGACGCCGAGCCGGTCGAGCAAAGCATCCGCCGCTGCGAGCGCCGCCACCGGAGGCGGATCCAGCCACTCGATCCCGCTCACCCGCATCGCCCGCAGCTGCAGCACAAGCTGCGACAGTTCGCGCCGTAAAATCTCCGGCGTGTCAGCCGGAGCCCGCCGATGGAAGTCTTCAGCAGTGTACAGCCGAATCACACGCCCAGGAGCCGTCCGCCCCGCACGCCCCGCCCGCTGCACAGCCGAAGCCTGGCTGATCCGCCGCACTTCGAGTGAAGGCAGCCCAGTCCACGGCGAATCCGCCGCCACCCGCGCCAGCCCGCTATCGATCACCGCGGTGACGCCCTCAATGGTCACCGAGCTCTCCGCAACATTGGTTGAAAGAATGATTTTGCGTTGCGTAGACGGTGAAATGGCCCGGTCCTGCTCCGCCGGCGAAAGATCGCCATGCAGCGGAACCACCAACAAACTCTTCCGCCCCGCCAGCCCTTCCAGCGCTCTGGCCGCGCGCCGTATCTCAGCGGCTCCCGGCAAAAACACCAGCACATCGCCACCCTCGTCAAGCAGCCGCTCCACCGCCCCCGCCACCTGCTCCTCGAGCGGCGCCGCGGAGTGCGGCGTGTACTCAACACTCAAGTGATAAAGCTTCCCCTCCGACCGCAACACCGGACAGTCGTCCAAAAACCGCGAAATCGGCCCCGCATTCAAGGTTGCCGACATCACCACCAGGAGCAGTTCCCGCCGAGTAGTCTTCTGCAAGCGCCGCAGCAACGCCAGCGCAAGATCGCCGTCCAAATGCCGCTCGTGAAATTCATCGAGAATCACCGCGCCGACGCCTTTGAGTTGCGGATCATCCAACAAGCGCCGCGTGAGCACGCCCTCCGTCACAAACCGCAAACGCGTGCGCGGCCCACCGATGTCTTCAAAACGCACCTGATACCCGACGGTCTCCCCAACGCGCTCCCCCAGTTCACTAGCCACGCGCCGCGCCGCCAGACGCGCAGCCAACCGCCGCGGTTCCAGCACCAGCACCTCGCCCTTCACCAAAGGCAGTAAAGCAGGAGGCACGCGAGTAGTCTTCCCCGCACCCGGAGGCGCTTCGATCACCACACTCGTTCCGCGCCCAAGCTGCGCAACGATCTCCGGCAGAAGGCTGTCGATGGGAAGCGGAGTCACCCGGCGATAGCCTGAATAGTAGCAGGTGCGTTGCCCTCGAACCGATTGTTGACGAAGATCAGCGCAGCGCGCCTCTCCTCGCGCATGCGACGGATCAACGCGCGCATGGCCTCCCGCCCCTCCGCATTCTCGTCCTTCACATGATCGTAGGGCGAAAGCTGTTCCACCGCCCGCTCGTACGCGCGTCCCTCGCGAAGCAGCGCCCGCACCACCGTGAAGTCAGCGGTAAACGCTCCCGGAATCGCAATGTGTTCGGCGAGCGGAGGCATCTTAGTCCAAGCGTTGAACACATGAGCCACGTTGCGAGCACGCAAACAATCGAAATAAGGCGTACCCAGATACGCACGGTTGCGAATTTCGACCGCGTAACGAAACGACCCCGGCAGCGCGTCCAGAAACGGTCCCAATTTCCCGAGAAATTCGCGCAGAGGAGTGGATCGCGCGCCAAATTCGAAAATCAAGGTAGCAATGCGATCGCGGTAGGGCTCCAGTAGCTCCAGAAACAGCGCCGCCAATGCATCGGCGTTAAGGAACGACTCGTTCAACATCCCGGCACGCGGCCCATAGCGCGGATGCTTAGGGAATACTTCCGCCGTAACCTCCTCAGGCACTTTCAGCGCGAAGCGCAGCCCGCCCGGAGCTGACCCAAACAGCCTCTGCCAAAACTCCGGCGTCGGAAATTGATAAAACGAAAAATCGCCGCAAACGATAGGAAATGTTTCGGCGTACTCCGCCAAGCAGTCCGCTTCAAACCGCTTCTGCGAGAACCGTCCGCGCGTCAAGTAGCGGTCGCGAGAATAGATCTGATCCAGCCAGCCCGGATACTTCCACGAACTAGTCCCGATCCAAATATTTTCCGCAGCAAGAGTGCGCAGGCGGCCAGCCAGCGTCGTTCGATCAAACGCCGAAGGGTTGTCGAAAAGCGGAAGCGTCACCAAGCGTGCGCGGAGCGGTTGTAATATGGGTCTGCGCCAGCCTCGATCGCGCCGCCCTCAAGCACCCGGATCAGCACCGGAGCAGTCCCGTTGGCATAGCGCGACATCATGCTGACCTTGTGCCCGCGCGCCGCCAGGTCCGCCGCCACGTTTGCCGAAATGCGGTCGTCGAGCTGCAAGTCGCCCCGATTCCAAGCGTGATTGTCAAAGCTCGAAACCAGATGCCGCGTGCCAAACCGCGGCGCCTCGACGGAGTTTTCCGAGTTCATGCGGAAGATGATGGAGTTGAACAAAACCTGCAGCAGCCCCTGCTCCTGCGTATCGCCGCCTGGCGTCGACAGCACCGCCACCGGCTTGCCGTCCGTCGACGTCACCAGCGTGGGAGTCAGCGTAACGCGCGGCCGCTTGCCCGGAGCCAGCTCATTCGGATGCCCCGGAATCAGCACAAAACTCTGTGCACGCTCACTCAGCGGAATCCCCGTGTCGCCGGCGATCACACTCGGCAGCCAGGCCCCCGAAGGAGTCGCCGAAAACATCATGCCGTCTTTGTCGATCGCATCCACGCAAGTGGTATCGTGCGCCATCAACACCGGGTCGAGCGGAATGTGCGCCACCGCTTCCTCAGAAGGATGGTGTCCCGGCTTGCCGTGAATCTCACCCGGCAGAAATTCCTGCGAAGCTTTGTCTGTGATCAGCTTGCGGCGCTGCGCGGCGTACTCCTTCGACAGCAGCACGTCCGCCGGAATATGGTTGAATTTCGGATCGCCATAATAAGTGTCGCGATCGGCGTAAGCCAGCTTCAACGCTTCCGCTACGCGGTGAATGTAGGCGGCGGAATTATAGGAAGGCTGATCCTCAAAGCCTTCCAAAATATTCAGCGCCTCGAGCATGGCCGGGCCCTGGCCCCAGAAACCAGTTTTATAAATCCTGTAGCCCTTGAACGTAGTCGACGCCGGTTCTTCCACTTGCAGCTTGAACGCCGCCAGGTCTTCGTAACGCAACAGCCCGCCATTCGCTTTGCTGAACGCATCAATCTTGCGAGCGATTTCTCCACGATAGAAATAATCGCGAACCCTATCGATAGCAGCCTCGCGCGAAGCGCCCGCCGCCAGCGCCTTCTTCTCCGCATCCGCCATCCCGCGCAGCGTGCGCCCCAGATCCGGCTGCCGGAAAATCTCACCAGTACGCAGCGGACGCCCATTCGGAAGGAAGTGCGCCTTCGAAGTCGGCCACTGATTGAAAAACGGTTGGCTATAAGCGATCGAATTCGAGCGCATGTCATCCAGAGCGAACCCATCGGTCAGATCGATCGCCGGCGCGATGACTTCCTCGAAACTCATCGTCCCGAACTCACGCAGCGCCAGCAGCGCCGCGTCCACCATGCCCGGCACCAGCGCCGGCATCAGTCCCGCTCCCGGAACGATGCCCTTCAACCCGCCAGGATCGCGCTCCGTCACCTCAAATGGCTGCAGCGGACGGTTGCGGAAAAAATCCGCAGTCGCCATTTTCGGCATCGTGCCCACGCCGGCGATGGCATGCACCTTTCCGTCCTTAGTACGAATCAGGATAGGAGCCTCCCCCCCGAACCCGTAATGCGAGAGCTCGCTGACCGAACCCGCGAACATCGTGGCGACGCCCACGTCCACCGCGTTGCCGCCCTTGTAGTACATGCGCATTCCGGCTTCGGTAGCCCACTCGCTGCCCGCCGCCACCGCGCCATGCACGCCGCGCACGGGTTGCTTCAAGGGACGCTCAGGTTCACGTTTGGTCTGCGCCAAGATCACAGCCGCCAGCGCAAAAACGATCCACACTCTGCTTCGCTTCATGAGTACCTCTTGGGTTAAGTCAAGCTGGCTTCATTATACTCGGCACCGCCCGTATAATGGTCTAACGTGGATCGGAATCCCCAGGAACAATCAGCCGCGCACCCTCCGCATACCAACGAGCAGGAACCCATGCTTTTCTGTCCCGTGTGCAGCCGCCGCCTAGCCGAGCGCAAATGCAAACTCTACTGCGAACAGTGCGGCTATTACATGTCCTGCGCCGACTATTATTGAAAGAAAAATGAGCGAACTAGCAGATCTATTAGAAAGATTCCGCCGCGGAGCCGAACTGGTGGCCGTAGCCACCACCGGCGCCGCCGGACCAGTCCTAGATTTCCAACCCGCCCCCGGCAAATGGGGCGTCCGCACCATCGTCTGCCACCTGGCAGACACCGAAACCGTGCTGGCAATGCGCCTGCGCCAAGTCATCGCCGAAGACAATCCGCTCATGCCCGCGATGAATCAGGATCTCTGGGCCGAGCGTTTGGATTACAGCAAACGCAAACTCTCGCCCGCGCTAGAAGCTTTCCGCCGCACCCGCGCCGAAAACCACGAGTTGTTAAAGGATCTCCCCGAAGCGACCTTCGCGCGCACCGGCCAACACAGCGAACGCGGCACGATGACGCTCCTGGATTTACTCCGCACCTACGCCGAACACGCCGAAAAACACGTCCAGCAAATCCAGTCCGCCCGCGCCGCCTTCAAAGAAGCCAAAAATCGGGGACTGTAACCCGCACTACATCCCCAGGGTTTCCCAAGTCTCTGCAGGGTTGCTGTCCCCGATTTTTCTCCTCACGGCTTCCGCGCAATCCCAATAATCGAAGTAGGTCTCCACGGCAGCAGCCCATCAATCCGCCTCCACAACCAAACAAACCGGTCGTAAAGCCGCATCTGATTCCACTCGAGACTCCGCCGCTTCAAAATCCGCCCGCTCACAAACCAAGCCGGCCGCGAGACCCTGTTGAAGCGAATGATCTGCTCCACCTCGAACCCGGCCTTCTCCATTTTGCTCTTCAGCTCCGCTTCGGAATAGCGACGAAAATGCCCCAGTGCCTCGTCGATCGTCCCGAAAACACTCTGCCCCTCCGGCACCAGCACGATCGCGCGCCCCCCATGATTCAACGCCGAAAAAATGTTCGCGAGCCCCGCGTGATCGTCCTCCACATGCTCCAGCACGTTCAGACAGATCACCGTATCCATATCCCCCAGGAACGGCTGAAAATCCTCCGCCCGCGTGAGATCGCAAAAGTGCGCCTCCAGGTTCAGGCGATGCACAAAGCGCGACTGTAGCCGTGCCAGATGCTCCGGATTGATATCGGTAGCCGCATAGCGCTTGCGGCCGCTCACCAGCGCGCGCGTCAGATTCCCGATGCCGGCGCCGATCTCAAGCACCCGTTCGCGCACGTGCGGACGAACCGTATCTGCCATCCAGCGATTGAAACGAGGCGCCGCCGAAAGCGCATGCAGCGTCCGCGCACCCGGGTCCTTGTAAAGATCGCCCGTCAACGAAAAGCGCAGAATGGTAAACAGAATCACCCACGCGTCGCGCGTATGAATCTTCTTGCCCTCTTCATAAGTACGCCCGTGATAGCTCACCGGCACTTCGTAAACCCGTGCGCCGCGGCGTCCCAGCTTGATCGTGATCTCCGGTTCGAACCCGAAGCCATCGGAGCGCAGCGGTGTTTCGGCCAATACCGCGGTGCGAAACGCTTTGTAGCCGGTGCCCATATCGGTGAGGTTCAGGTCCGCCACCAGGTTGCACAACTCCGTCACGAAGCGGTTAGCCAGCGAGTGCCAGTAATACATCACGCGCCGCTCCGCCACGATCATGAACCGCGAACCATACACCGCATCCGCGTCGCCGTCAAACAAGGGCTTCAACAGATGTTCGTATTCACGCGGATCATATTCCAGGTCCGCGTCCTGAATCAAGCAAAGCTCGCCGCGCGCTTCGGCGACCGCGGTCCGAATAGCCGCGCCCTTGCCGCGATTGCGATCGTGACGCAGCAGCCGCACCACCCCCGGATTGCGTTGCGCAAATTCTTCTACAATGCGGTCCGACCCATCGGTCGACCCATCGTCCACCACAATGACCTCGCGCTCCACCCCATCCGGCAGCGGAGCCGTCAGCACCCGGCTCAAAATAGGCGCGATATATTCTTCTTCGTTGAAGAGTGGAACCAGAATAGAGATGAGAGAGGCTGGCACGCGCGGAATGGTATCCGCTAGTATAACGAAAGGAGCAGACCAGCGGAGGAAATTGCGTTGCCCAAAAATGAAGATGGGGAATTTGAATTGATCCTGGGGAACCGCCAGCTACTGAGTGTGTTCTTCATTGTGGTGATTCTGCTCGGAGTGTTTTTCACGATGGGCTACATCGTGGGACGCAATTCAAGCACCCTGACCGCCGACGTGGCCGCGACTCCCGCTCCCGACGGCAAACCGCAAATCGTCGAACCGCCCGCGAAAATCGCCGAGCCGGCGCCGGCCCCGCCCGCGCCCACGGAAACGGCTCCCCAGCAACCCGCGAGAGAACCCGAGCCCGCGCCAGAACCAACGAAGCCCGAGAAAGTAAAAGCAGAACCGGCGCGCAGTGGAAGCAGCCATCCAACCGCCGGGCAAACTTATTTGCAACTAGCCGCCACCAGCAAGCATGAAGCCGACATCATGGTGGATGTGCTCCGCAAGAAAAGTTTCAAAGCCATGGCCGCCGAGATCGACGAAAAGCCCGGCACCTTCCGCGTGCTGGTAGGACCGATCACCGACACCACCGCGAATAAAATGCGCGCCGACCTGCAAGGCGCCGGCTTCCCTGGGAACGCAGCCATTCGCCGGACGTTTTAGTGAACCTCGGTCTGTCGCTAGCGTCGGCGCTTCTACTCATACTCCTCTTCCCCGGCTTCCACCTTACGTGGCTCGCGCCCATAGCGCTAGCGCCCATCCTGATCGCCTGCGCCCGCGAAACTTCGTGGAAACGCCGCTGGTTTTACGGATGGGCAGCAGGCGCACTCTTCTGGTGCGGAGTCTGCCCCTGGATCGAATTCGTCATGGAAGTGCACGGCAATATGGGCCGCGCAGGCGGATGGGGGACGTTCATTCTATTCGGCCTCTACAAAGGCCTGCACATGGCCGTCTTCGCTACGCTAGCCGGGTTTCTGATGCCGCGCTGGTGGGCAATACCCTCCGTCGCCGCGCTGTGGACCGGCATTGAGCGCACCCACGGCTTCTTCGGTTTCGCATGGCTCGGCTTAGGCAACGCCGGAATCGACATGCCCCTGCCCATGCGCCTCGCGCCCCTCACCGGCGTCTACGGATTGTCTTTCGTTTTCGCGATGCTAGCCTGTGCAGTGGCCCTGATCTTCGTCCGCCGCCCCCGCCGCGAATTTCTCTGGCTAGCAGCGCTCCTAGTGCTCATCGCGCTCCCCCGCGCCCCACGCCCCGAAACCGGTTCGCGGAAAGCACTGTTGGTGCAACCCAACATCGACACCGAAATGCAGTGGACTGAAGATAACCTGCACGACCTGCAGCAGCGCATGGCTCTGCTCTCCCGCACCAGCGGCGCCGACGTAATACTGTGGCCCGAAGTCCCCGCGCCCTTCTACTTAAACGAAGCCCCGTTCCGCGATTCTACAGCGCGCGTCGCTCAGGCCGCGCAGACTCCCCTGCTCTTCGGAGCCGTAGGCTTTACCCCGCAAAAAGAGCCCCTCAATTCAGCGGAGATGCTCGACCCTTCCGGCAAAGTCATCGACCGCTACGACAAAATCAACCTGGTCCCCTTCGGCGAATTCATCCCGCCCCTCTTCGGATGGGTGAACAAGATCACCAAAGAAATTGGCGACTTCGTCCCCGGCGAACGCGTAGTGATTTTCCCCATAGGCGAACACAGGCTCGGAGCCTTCATCTGCTACGAGTCCGTATTCCCAGACCTGGTCCGCCAATTCACAAACTCCGGCGCCGAAGTCCTAGTAAATTTGTCCAACGATGGCTACTTCGGAAACAGCGCCGCGCACGCCCAGCATCTCGAAATCGTCCGCATGCGGGCCGCCGAAAACCGCCGCTGGATCCTGCGCGCCACCAACGACGGCATCAGCGCCTCCATCGACCC
>Ga0068860_100001448_pt1 | contig 25703 bp, 25 predicted proteins | sample KBSSwiS32_FD_66597 | JGI IMG/M metagenome (GOLD analysis project Ga0068860, IMG submission 66597) | Switchgrass rhizosphere microbial communities from Kellogg Biological Station, Michigan, USA - KBS Switchgrass S3-2 | ecosystem: Host-associated > Plants > Roots > Rhizosphere > Soil ...
GTCACAAATGCAAAGCTGCCACTTCTCGTAAGATTGCGCCTTGACCGACGTGATGGCGAGATCGAGCCATTCCTTGCGGGGTTGAAACGTGGGGATGAGAACGCTAATGGTGGGGCGGAATCGCCAGCCAGCTGCTATCTCTTGATGACCGTGGAGAGAGGGCCATGCGGACTCCTCACTTGAAACCCATTGGGGGTATTCGGATCCGGCGGAGAGGGCCCTGCGCCGCCCGAATATGCAGAGATAAAGCGGATGAAATGGCGAGTGGAGCAAGAGCTGGCCCGCCCGCTTTTTTTGCGTTACCGCGATCCGGCGGGCGTACTGCAAGAATCCAAAAAAACGCCTCGATTCGATTTGTTGCAATCGCTGCTCGTTCCCGATTTTCAAGGGCGCTCAGGTTCCAATGATACCTAAAGGCGGATCCTCGACATAGGAGGCGTCTTCGGACGCGGCGGTCAGGACAATCGACGATAGCCATGAAACATAGATGGAAAGCGTGGTTGGATTGGACCCGTTCCGCGACCGGCCCGCCTTCACGCGCAAAGCCGTGTGTAGATGCTGTGGGATGATGTGTGGTATCGCAACCAGAGCTTGTTTTGGTGTCGACGCTATTGTGTATTCCATGAAAAATACAGGAGAAAGCTCCCAATGAACCGAACTATCACAGCACTGTTACTGCCGCTCACCGCCAGTTTTCTTCTGAGCAGCGGGGCGGCGGCGCAGAATCTTGTCATCTCTAATGCGCGGATTATCGCCGGGCCAGGACAGGTGATCGAAAAAGGCGCGGTCGTCATCCAGGACGGCAAGGTCGCTTCCGTAACCGCGGGCGCGGCGCCGGCCGCTCCCCAAGGCGCGAAGGTCATCGACGCAACCGGCATGACCGTGATCGCGGGATATATCGACGATCATCGCCACATCATCCAGGCGCGCGGCGCGGAAGCCGTCGCCAAATGGATGAAGGAGCAGGCAGCCGACCGGATGCGCGAGCTTCTCGAATCCGGCGTCACCACAGTGCAGTCCGGCGGCGACGACAATGCGGGGATTCTCGAGCTGAAGCGGAAGATCGAGAAAGGCGAGATCAAAGGCCCCCGCATCATCGCGTCCGGCGGAGTGCCCACGGCGCGCATGAAAGGCGAGGCCGAGGTTCGGGCCGCTGTCGATAAAGTGGTGAAGGCCGGCGCCGACTCGATCGCCGAAGTGCACTATCCGGATGTCGTCTGGCCATATCATCCGACGGAGCAGGAAAGCAAAAATCTGGCTGCTGGCATCGACGAGGCGAAGAAACTGGGCGTCGAGTTCCAGGTCCACGCCGTGAGTGACCTGGCGCTGGTGGACTCAACGCGGCTCGGCGCGCGCAAACAGGTGCACTCGCAGAACATCAACTGGGTGACCAAAGAACAGGCCAAAGAAGTCGCCGCCGCGGGCGTCCAGGTGGCCTCCATCTGCGGTTTTGGCTCACCGAACTTCGACGTCTTCAGCCACGATAACAAGCCCAAGTTTCGCGATGGCAAGCCGTGGCCGGAGGGGATTGTCGACAGCCAAGGCGTGGGTCAAGAGGCCGGTTACATGCCGGTGAACCTGCGTACTCTCTATGACGCCGGCGTCGACGTTTCCTACGCCACCGACACTGTATTCAACGCACCGGCGGCGCTGGCTCATGAACTCAAGAGCTTGAATCTGGTATTCTCGGTTCCGGATCTCATCAAGATCATGGGCCCCAACTCGGCGAAGTTTATCGACAAAGAAAAAGAGTTGGGAACGATTGAGGTGGGCAAACTGGGCGATGTCGTGGTGCTGGGTGGCAATCCTTTCGACGGTTACTGGAACTTCCTCACCGCCGTGGTGGTGGTCAAGAACGGCGAGGTGATGGTGGACAAACGCGGCCAGCCTGACGCGGGCAAGCCAATCGTGCGGGGCTACTGAATGCTTATGAAACCGATCTACTTGATCCCGGTGGCTGTGAGCGTCTCGCTGCTGGCGCAGGACGCCGATACCGTCCTTATTAATGGGAAGATCCTGACGGCCGATGCGCAGTTTTCCGCGCAACAAGCCCTGGCGGTGCGGGACGGCAAGATTACCGCTGTCGGTTCCACAGCGCAGATCCGCAAACTGGCCGGCGCGAAGTCGCGGGTGATCGATCTGGGTGGGCGCACCGTGATACCGGGGCTGATCGATTCGCATATGCACGCCATACGCGCGGCGTCTTTTTTTGCGACGGAATCCAACTGGGCGGGGGTGCCGACGCTTGCGCAAGCGCTGGACAGAATTCGGGAGTCGGCAAAAACCAAGCGGCCGGGGGAATGGGTGATCGTGGGTGGCGGTTGGAAGCCCGAGCAGTTCAAGGAAAACCGGCTTCCCACGCAGGTGGAGTTGACCGAGGCGGCGGGGGATCATCCCGCGTACGTTCAAATGCTGTACGCCTGGGCGTTGCTGAACCAGCGCGGCCTGGACGCTTTGAATATTAAGTCCGACGCGGATCTGCCGGGCGGCGGGAAACTCGACCGCGACGGGAACGGCAAGCCCACCGGCGGCATTACCGGTGGTATCGTTCCCCTATTTGACCGCTTGCCGCGGCCGACGCTCGAACAGCAGGTGGAGGGCACCAAGAAGTTCTTTCGCGAGTTGAACCGGCTGGGCATGACGGGCGTGAGCGATCCTTGCGGCAACAATGTAACGCCGGAGACGTATGACGCAATTAATAAAGTATGGCGCGACCGGCAGCTCACGGTGCGAGTGGCCTACACGATCTGTGGATTTAACCCGCCTCACGAGGTCGAGGAATACCAGAAGTATCTCGGACTGATGCCGATGGGATTCGGCGACGACATGATGCACTTTAACGGCATCGGCGAGCAAGTGGTGTGGGCGATCAATAACGTGGAGAAGCCCAACGCCGCCGACCTCGAACGCTTTTACCAGATCGCGAAATGGGCCGCGGGGCGCGGCTACGGGCTCACCTTTCACTGCGGCACGGACGCCGCCGTGGATGCCATCCTGAAAGTTTTCGAACGGGTGGACAGCGAGGTTTCGATCAAGAATCTCCGCTGGTCGATTGCACATTTGAACGATGCGTCTCCCGCGAGTCTTCGCCGCATGAAAGCATTGGGCATGGGCTGGACCATGCAGGACGCGATGTATTTCTCGGGCGAGGAAACCGAACGCAGGTCTGGCGCGGAAGCGGCAAAGCGAATGCCTCCGGTGGAAACGGCGCGTGAAATTGGAGTGCCGGTGGGAGCGGGCACGGATGCTCATCGCGTGGCTCCGTACAGTCCCTTTACGGCTCTGCAGTGGGCGCTGGATGGGAAGACAGTGGGCGGGAAAGCGGTACGCGGTCCGGAGGAAACGCCGAGTCGTGCGAATGCTCTGCGGGCTTACACGCAGGGCAGTGCTTGGTTTTCGCACGACGACGACAAGCGGGGGGCGCTGGAACCTGGTAAGCTTGCCGATCTCGCGGTGCTTACGAAGGACTACATGACGATACCGGTGGAGCAGATCGGCGCGCTTGAATCCGTGCTCACCATGGTGGGCGGGAAAATTGTCTACGCGACGGGGCCGTTCGCTTCTTATAAGTAGACAGAACGCCGAGGAGTGCAAAGAAGAATGCAGCCAATGCCGGCCGTTGCTGCATCGGATAATCGAGCAGGCCGTGAATCCACACGCAGAGGATGCCGACGCCCCATAGCGATTGCACAGCCGGCCGCACGCTCCAGCCGGCGATGGCCAACATCAGAATCAGGAAGGGCACTCCGCCCTCGTCGGCCCATTGCACCCAGTCGTTGTGGGCCTGATTCACAAAGCTGCCATCGTCAAAGCGCGCGTAGCCGGGATAGGCTTCCGGCCACGTCCCCATTCCGAAGCCGGTGAGTGGCCGGTCGCGCGCCATGCTGACGGAGGAGAGCACCAGGTCTTGGCGCAGCGAATAAGGATTGGGTTCCTGCAGACGTTTCCAGAGGCTCTCCCATCCCACAATTCCCGTGAAGATGGCTACCACCGCCAGGCTCCCCAGCACTACGCGCGCGAGCACGTGCCGGTCGATCATTCCGCGCCAGAACGCGATCACGGGGATGACCACGATCTCCGTCAAACACAGGATCGAACCCATGCGCGAGCCGCCGGTGACCACCGACGCAAACAGCGTCGCGACAATCGCGGCGTGCAATATCCAGCGCCGCTGGTCGCGAATGACGCCGATCATCGCCAAGGGCAGGATGGTTTCGACAAATGCGGCGTACTGATTCTTGTAAACGAAAGGGCCAAGCGTGGGAGAATCTGAGGCGGTGTCGAAGATCCAAAACGCTTTCCCAATCGGAGACGTGAGAAAGGTGAAGATCGAGACGACCGCCAGAATGCCAGTGAAGATTAACGCACTGCGTAGAAAGCGTTCGCGCTCTTCGGCATTCCGGTAAAGGTCGGCCGCCAGCGCAAAGGCAGCCAGATTCGCCAGCCAGTTCAAAGTGGTTTCGAGAGTGGTCACGCGATCTACTGACCACCGTGCGGCCACCTGTAATCCGCCCCACGCGACGGCCAAAGCAAGCAAACAGCCGACGAAGCGGAGACCGACGGAACGCCGTTGGATGAGCCTCACCGCGCCCAGCGCAAACAGCGCCACCTGAAAAGCGCTCTGCGCCCAGCGGTCCGGGACCCACAGCGTGAGAATTCCAAAGCATAGGACCGCAGCAAGCCACATGTCTGGCCGCTAATAGGCGCCGCGGCCGCAGACTACCGCCGCTACCGTGCGCGCCACGATGTAGAGATCCATCCACGGCGACCAGTTGCGAATGTAGTAGGTGTCGAGAGTTTCCTGAACCCTAAGATCGCCATCGCTGCGGGCTGACACTTGCCATAAACCGGTGAGGCCCGGCAGCACCCGCGTGCGCAGTGTGCGGAACTCACGGGAAAACTGTTCCAGATGATAGTCGGGGAGCGGACGGGGACCCACCAGGCTCATCTTACCTTTGAGCACGCTCCACAATTGCGGCAGCTCGTCGAGGCTGGTGCGGCGCAGCAGCCGTCCGATCACGGGTAAGACTCGCGGATCGTGTTGCAGCTTGAAATGCAGGTTCCAATGTTCACGGTCCTCGGGATGGATGCGGAACCAATCCTCCAACAAGGACTCTCCATCCACGCGCATGGTGCGCAGTTTCCAAACGGCGAGTGTTTCGCCAGCGAAGCCTTCGCGTTGCTGACGGTAAAACGCCGGACCGCGGCTGCTGAGTTTGATCCACACCACCGCCAGCAGCATCACAGGCAAGCTGGCCAGGAACAGAGGCAACGCGATGGCCCGATCCATCGCGGTCTTGAGCGCGTGATTGCGTCGGATCATGAGATTTTTCTTGATCTCAAAGCCCAACGAGCCGCCCAGATCGCGAGCCGTCACCCACAGACTGGCCACGCCGGCCAGATCCGGAATCACGATCAACCGCGGAAAATTCAATTCTTGCAGGATGGTTCCGGCGTCTTCCTTCCCAATATCGGCAAGGGCGACAATGGCGGCCTCCGCGCGCTGCTCGAAATCTGCAGCCAGGCCGAGCGGGCCGATCACGGGAACGTGCTCCACTGTGCGGTTCCACGAAGAAGGATGGTTATCCAGAATGGCCACCGGGTTCAAGCCCAATTGACGTTGCTGCAGCAAAGTTTTTACCAGCGCGCGCCCGGTTTCGCCCGCGCCCAGGATCACCACTGGCATGCCCCAACGCTCCCGTTTGACCAATAGCGCGCGCATGGCTGACTCCGCGAGTGGCGGCAGCACCAGTGCGAAGAGGAAGGTGGCCAGAAGAACGCCGCGCGAAAGCACTCCCCGAGCGACGATGTTGTCCCATGCAACTAGACCACCGAACACAGCGAGCGTGGCGAGCACTCTGCGCCGCAACCGCTCGACGGGGCCAAGCAAGTATCCGGGATACAAACCGATTTGATAGTTGATGGCGGGAAGCAACAGGATGCCGGCCGCGACACCCAGAAACTGTTCCATGCGAATTTCAGCCGTGAACCAGGACGACAGGAGCAGACGAACGGAGTAACCCAGGAGGAGAGAAATCTGTAGCGCTACAACGTCTGTTAGAAAGACAGATAGCGGCGCCCAGGAAGTGCGTCTCACAAACCTGGCGACAATGGGGGCGCGCGCTGCCGTGCTCATTTAGGGTTACCGTGGAGGGTCTCGTATCCGGATGGAACGACGGGAGCGGATTCCGGCCGAGCGCACAGGCGGCGATAGAGTTCGGCGATAGCATCTACCATCTTTCCGACACTGTATTGGGCCGCCCGCTCGCGTGCGGCTACGGACATGGCCAACCGCCTGCGCGGATCATCCACCAGAAGCTGCAGATAATTCGCAAAGGTATTGGGATTCCAGGGATCGCAAATATAGCCGGTGACGCCGTCGGAGATTAGTTCGCTGGTTCCGCCAACGCGGGTCGTGACAACGGGCACGCTCGAGGACAGCGCCTCGACAAATACATAGCCGAAGGCTTCAAAACTACTCGCATGTGCCAAAACATCGAAGGCACTCATATGCATAGCGCCATCTGCTTCTCCCAGGAAATGAACACTGTCTTCTATCCCCAGGCGGGAGACTGCATCCCGGAGATCCATTTCCAGCGGCCCACCACCAATCATGGCTAGGTGAACATTTGTGGTCGTCCGTCGTTTCAGCAATGCAAACGCCTCAATTACCCGTTCGGGTTTCTTGTAGGCGATGAACCGGCCGACGAATCCAACACAGACGCTATTCGAATTAAGACCGAGCGTTTCGCGAATGCATGCGCGAGCTTTCGACTGAAGTTCCCGAGGAACTTGGTGAATGCCGTTGGGAATCACTAATAGCTTAGATCCGTCGATCCCGGTCTGCGCAGCACAGCGGCGTTCGGCATCCGAGACAGCTACTACTACGTCAGTTCGACGCGCCAGCATCGATTCCAGAGCGCAGACAGCAAGGCGGCGCGCTCCCGTCAGTGCGGGGTTCAACGTCATCAGGCCATGCGGAGTATAGACCACGCGAGCCTGACCACGGTTCAGCAGCAGCCGAGTCAAAAAGCCAGCCTTTGTCGAATGAGCGTGCATCACGTCGAACGGACCGCAGCGCTGGACGTAACGCGAAAGTTCAACGTAGGAGGCAATGTCCGAAAGAGTTACCTCCCGCGTGATTGAGATCGAATGACAATGGAAAGCCGGATGATTCGCACGCAATGAGGCCAATCTGGCGAGAAACTGCTGATCCGCGCGAAGGGTCGAGTAAACGAAATGGACTTCTATTCCGCGATCGAGCAGCCCCCCCGCAAGATCCACGATATGGCGACCGGTTCCGCCGAGTGTCGCTTCCAATAGCAGCAATACTTTCATCGGAAAACCTCACGCAATGATAAGTCTCCCGCTCGACCTGCCAGACGATCGAGACGCGACATCGACGGTTGCCGAATCAGAAATCCGATCATTCCGAGCAGAATCGGCAGAATTTGCAACTTGTATCGCGCCGCGGAACCCAAGTCTTTATAGGACAGGACGCTATACGCCAGTCCCCAGGTCAGCAGTAACGCCAGACCCCACAGAAACAAGTGGTGACGGAAGTAGCTCAGGCGGACGCGTAATAGTGCCCAAATGCTGACTGCCAGCAAGGCCAAGTTCTCAAATCCAGCAAACCACCCGAAAAGGTTGGGAACGTCTCCAGGAAGTGGCCGGAAGTAGGCGATGAACATGCTTTCGGGAGTAAACAGAATGAGGTCCCACAAGGATTCCGGTGCTCCGTCCATTTGCATAGAGGAGTTGGCCCGATCCCATCCCCGGCTAACATTTTTAGTTGCCTCGAAAAGATCGGATGCTTTATCCAACTCCAAGCGATCTGCCGTAAGGGGGGCGAGGCTAAGCAGCGCGAGGCCAACCAGGATTACAGCGGTGGAGCGCCACACAATGTGTTTAATTCGCGCACCAAGAATAAGAAGACAAGGCAGGATGAGAATCGGCCCCATCCAGATACGAATCGCGCTCACCGCGCCGATGCCCGCAAGGACAGCGACCAAATATCCGTTTCTGCCCCGGACCACCACGTTGACGAGACCCCAAACGTGTAGTGCGATTCCAGCAAGGATCACGGGATCCTTACCCAGGATCGAAGACCAGAACAACACGCTTGGATAGAGCGTCAGCCCCCAAAAGAATAGCGGCGCGAATTGTCCCACCATCAATTCCGCCGACCGGTAAAGCAAGTAGACGGCCACCAGGCCGAACATCGCAAAGGACAGCTTCATAGCATGGTAGGAGTCAGGACCGATAACGAGATGAAGCGCTCCTAGACCGACGACTACCTCGCTTCCACCACGCCCCAGGCCCGGAACAAGCTCAACTAAACTCGCATGAGCTTGCTGGAAGTATGTCCAGCAATCCAGGCCGTAGTATCGTTCCTCGTAGGGGAGCATCACTGCCAGCGCCACAAAACACTTCAAGATCCATGCCGAAACTAGCATTCTCTTGTGCGCCGACGGGACAGGCCAAACCAGGATTGATAACAGGAGAACAAATGCCCACCCCATGCCGGTGGCGTAATCCACCAGCACGTCACCCGTGGGTATATTAACCCCGGCATTTTCAATAAACGTCTGCAATGCAGGCCGGGACGCCGCAATGGCGATGCATATGCTCACAATCGCCGCGGCGCCGAATGCAATCCATTTATTGCGGGTGAGCACCTCCATCATTAGGATGCAGTTAGCATTCCTTCGTAAAGATTCTGATACCGGCGATGAACCGACCCAAGCGCAAATCTCTCCACTACCTCTCGCCGAGCCATCAGTCCCATCTGTTCCAATTGACTTGCCGGGAAATTCATAAGCTGTCCCATGGCCTTCGACAGGTCCGCGGGACACCGGGGGGGGACTAAGATTCCAGTTTTGCCAGGAATCACGATTAGCGGAGCTACGCCAACTTCAGTGGCAACCAAGGGTCGGGCGCAGGCCGCCGCTTCCAGCAGAGCCAACTGTGCGCCTTCCCAGGAGGATGACATCACGAAGGCGTCGCACGCATTCATGAGTTGTGAGATATCAGAGCGTAAGCCCAGCAGCGACACGGCAGATTGCAGTCCATGGCACGCAAGCAACTCCTGGATCTGCGGACACAATGGCCCGTCCCCGGCGATGGCAAGCCGGGATGCAGGTAATTCCAGGTGTACTCTTCGGAACGCCTCAATTAGATTGGGATAATCCTTTGCAATGGCCATGCGGCCAACGGCCAGCCACACGAACGAACCATGCCATTCGAGCCTCGTCCGCGTTCGGTGGCGCTGATCCGCGTTGAGGCAGAATCGCTCCGTATCGACACCGTTGTCAATAACCTCGATTCGATGTGCCGGAACGATCTTTTTGTCCACATAGCGCTGGCGCACGCGTTCCGACACCGCCGTCGTCCTACTGGCGGCGGCGTCCGTAAGGCGATAGACCCACTCGCGCAACGGCGATGCAGAATTCTTTCGGTGCGAACATTCTATTTCACTATGGATAGTGCATACGGCGGGTATACCGGTTGTAAATCGCGCGACCCGCGCGAGAATACTGGCGTGGAACATGTGGGCGTGAATAACGTCAGGTCGGAACTGGCGGAGATAGGAAAAAAACCTCCATATTCCCCTAAGGTTGAGCCGACCCGGCCGCATCCCCAGCGATACGACCTGAACACCGGCAGCTTGCAATTCATCTACAAATGCGGTGGGCTCCAGCATCGAAACCACGGCCACCGCATTGCCGCTAGACCTGAGCGCAGTCGCAAGCTGTGTCACAACAGTCTCTGCGCCACCCGGTGCCAGGCTCGCTGACAGAAGCAAAAGTTTTCTTTGGCTCGCCACAGACTCTAGCGTTTGAAACCGATCGCTACTACGTTTTGCGTATAAATATCCGCCGCAGTATAACCTGCAAAGAGAAAAAGCATGCGATGAAACAGATACTCCAGCCCTAGCCGAAACGTTCCCAGCCAACTACTGGATCGGTGTGGAATCATGCGGATGTCTTTGAAACCTGCCGCGGCGAACGCTTGACGCAATGAATGACTGGTGAAACTGCGGTGGTGCGTGATATCGATATAGCGACTGAACGAACCCAAGATGTGCGCTGCGTTTGGCACTCGGCATATGAAGAAACCGTTTTGTTCCAGGCAATCATGAACGCCCTTGAGCAAACGGAAACAGTCTTCATCCGTTTGCACATGTTCCAGCATGTCGATACAAAACACACCCCCGAACGAAGAATGCTGCGTGTCCAGAAAATCAATGGCGTCCTGAATCACAATCTTTGCGGTTGGTGCGGCCCTGCGGGCGTATTCTGCTTGGCCTTCGCACGCATCCACGCCCCAGAGCCGCAGAAATGGTCTCTGTGAGAGCCAGTGCAGAAAGAAGCCTGTACCGCAGCCGACATCTAGAACAGCTTGGCCCGGGGCGAGACGATCGACAAACGCTCCAAACATCACTTCCATGTTTCGGTATGTACGTTTGGCAACCTGCTCAAATTTCAGACCCGCTGGATTCATGCGAGCGTAATGTTCCGTGTAATCGCGTATTGCTACTTCGTGAAGTGTGCTCAAGGTACCTCCTCTTCATAAGGGATCAGGACTTTGCTTCCCCGCGCTCAGCATAGTATTTGCTGTAGCGGTTGTAATACGAGTAGTAATATCCGGGGCTGATTTCGCGGTGCACTTCATTCAGCACCACGCCCACCAAGTTGGCGCGCAGCCGGGCCAGCGTGGTAATCACGGACGTGAGCGCGGTTCTGCTGGTATCACCGGCGCGAGCGACTATGATCACGCCATCGACCACGCTCGCCATCTGCAACGGCTCCGCGAAGCCTAACAGCGGTGGCGCGTCCAAAACCACCAGGTCGTATTCGCGGGCGGCTTCCTCCACTAACTCAGCCAGACCTGTGCCGATTAAGTCCGAGGCGCGGCGCGTGGAAGGACCCGCAGGCAGAATGTCCAACCCTTCCGGCTCCGGCATCCGCACCAGCGCATCGCGCCAGGAGATCTGCTGCAGCAGAACGTTCGACAAGCCCACACTGTTGGGCACCTGGTACAGGCGGTGGACGCTCGGCCGGCGCAGGTCGCCGTCGATCAGAAGCGTCCGCTTGCCTTGTCCCGCGTGGGTCGCGGCCAGGTGCGCGGCGACAGTGGATTTGCCTTCCGATGGCGATGCGCTGGTCAACAGAATGCTACGCAAGCGGCGATCGAAATCGGTGAGCAAAATAGAATTGCGTAGCGTTCGGATCGCCTCTTCGTAGGTTGAAAGCGCCTGATATCCGTTCACGCCCGCCACTATCGCAAGATCCTTCACGCCCGTACCATTCCCGTTGAGGTGCGGGCCGCTCAGCAGTCCGCCACTGACATGCGCGTTGATCGGGCTCAGCCTGCGCCGCCAATCCTTCACCGCCGGCAGCGATCCGATGACCTCGGTTTTCATCAGGCGCGTTACCTGATCCGGATCGCGTACCGTGTTGTCCAGCACGTCGCTCACAACCGCAATTCCCACGGCCAGGAACGTCGATGACAGGAACGCCAGCAACAGATTCAACCAGACTCTCGGAAACACCGGCTTCAATCCCGGGCGCGCCGGGTCGGCCACGCGAATCGAGCTGTTCTGAAAACTGGCGTTGATCCCTGCCTCCTTGATCTTGCGCACCAACTCTTCGTAGAGCTTCTTGTCGCCGTCAGCTTCGCGCTTCAGCGTTTGGTATTCGAAGGAGCGGGAATTCAGGCGGTCGAACTCGGTCTTGGTCTCCTGCACGGCGCTCGAAATCATGGCTTCGCGATTCACCGCCTCGCGATATTCCACTTCCACCCGTTGGCGGACGCTGTCTCCGGTACTGGCGAGCTGCGATTCCAATTCCTGCACGCGGGTTTGAGCCTTCTTGTATTCCGGATGATTCAAGCCGTAGTGGTTCTTCACTTCGGCGAATTTTTCCCGCGCGTCGTTGAGATTTTCAGTCAGCCTCTTAAGGGCATCGCCTTGGGTCGAAACCTGCGCGGCTTCGAGCGTTCCACTCTGCACGGAATTGTAGGCGGCTTCTTTCTTGACGCGATCCGCCTGCGTCTTGGTGTACTCGCTGTTGAGCTCCAGCAGGCGCGCCGAAAGGATGCTGGTCTTCTCCTCCGGATTGATGACGTTGAGTTCGCGCTCAAATTGCGCCACGGCCGCGCTGGACTTTTCCATCTTGGCCTTGAGCTCTTCCAGTTGGCGCTCCATGAAATCGCTCAAGTTGGCAGTGGCCTGGTAACGAATGCGATAGGTGTGCGCCAGGTAGGATTGGGCAATTTCGTTGGCCACATCCGCGGCGAGCTGGCGGTTGGAGGAACGATAACTGATCTGCAGGATGTAGGTATTTGGGGGACGAGTGATCTTCAGGCGCTTGAGGATTACGGGCGCTTCTAGGCTGGTAGCCGAATGGTCCACCGCTTCTTCGAGCGCATCGTTTTCCACCTGCCGTAGCCGGTACTTGTCCACCACGGGGCGCAGGACGGAGTCGGATTCGATCAGCTTCACCTGCGTGGCAATAAACTGATCGGCATCGTTGGTGGCACTGCGCGTCGCCTCTTCGCCCAGCACTCCGGTCGGCACCTGCCGGTCGATATCTACCGATACCGTTGATTCGTAAATCGGAGTGAGGCGCAGGGAAACGATCAACGTCGCTAAGATGGTCGCCACCACAAAGGCTGCGATCTTCCAAACCTGCCGGCGCAGAATCCACAAATAGTGCGCCAGCGGCACAGGTGCCGGTTGCGGTTCGAATTCCGCGTCCAAGGTTAGCGGCGTCGGTGCCGCGCGGAAGCTTTCGCTGAGCGCCGGCAAATGATTGTCTAGCTTTCTCATGGAAAGTGCTCGCTACTAGTGCCAGATCAGTATGCCCGACGCGGTGGAAGCGCCGAAACCGGTGATGCGGTCGATCACATTCACGGCATTACGCCGCGACTTGTTGTCCGGAATGTAGAGGACGTCATCCACCTGCAGCGCCATGTCGGGTGCCTTGCGCTGCATGATTTTGTCGAACTCGACCTCGATTTCGCGCTTGTCCCCGTTGGCATCGCGCCGGTAAATGTAGGCCAGCTTCGCCGCGTACGGCAGTACGCCCTCGGAGAGCGCCACCATTTTGAGAATCGAATTGTCGCCGGCATCGTGCACCGCGAAGGCCCCCGGCTTCTTCACGTTGCCCAGGACGAAAATCTTGCCGGCTTCGGGGATGCGAATCTCTTCGCCGCCATGCAGTTGGTAATTGACGGCTGGGTCCGCGTCTTTGAGCAGCCGATTGAGCGGGATGCGTTCCACTAAAGTGGAAGTGACTTCGCCGCGAGAATCCGGCGAGGGCTGCGGACGGCTCACCAGCACTTCCGTGCCGGCATCCTGGCTGAGTCCTTCGGCGCGGGCCAGCGCGTCGAGCAGCGTCACCGTGCCCACGGCTTGAAACGTGAGCGGCTTGCGCACCGCTCCCATCACAGAGATCGGACGGCTGTGATATTCCGCCACCGTGACCTTCACCACCGGGTCCACCAATATCTGTTCCGTCTTGAGCGCGGAAACTAAGGCGCCTTCTACGTCGCGCGCGAAGAGGCCAGCGGCTTTCACTCCGTCTATCAGCATCGGAAGATGGATGGTGCCATCGGCCTCCACACGAACGGTCCGGGTAAGCTCCGGTGCATCGTAGACCGAAACGGCGATCAGGTCGTCAACCCCCAGCTTCTGTGACGGCAGATTCTCCCGGCTGGCTTCTTCCATGAGCTGCGGTCGCAACTGCGCCAGAGCACAGGCTGAGAGCAATGCGAATAGAATTGCGAAACGCATTAATTGCCTTCCAGCATCTGCGCGATGCGCGCCACCGTGGTGCTGAGCTCGCCGAGTTGCTGGCCCAACGCGGGCGTCTCCAGCGACCCGAATAGCTGGGCTCGCGCGAACTCGGAAAGACTACGCGCACCCCTCTCCGAAGATGCCGCCTGGAGCGTGGCGTATTCTTCCTGCGTCAAGCGAAAGATAAGAGTGCGATTTCGCGGTTTGATAACAGCCATAAGATACAAATTTCCCTGAATTCCGGAAGTCACTGACTCCTTCGAACTAGGTTTTCCGGCAGGTGGGAAGGATTCGGAAGATGTTCTGCCGCGCGCTCGTGGTCCGGTCGAGCTGCGACTGTAAATCGCGAATGACCACTGTGGATAAAGCACATTTTGAACACAGCTCTCGCAGCAAAGTATCCAATTGGGGGGATTGGACCCGGGGGAAGGTAGAGTCCAGTTTACCGCTTGCTGTGATAAAGTCAACAGCCTGGTGGAAGAAATGTTAGCGCGGTCAGGGCAGTGCGCGGATCGACCACGCGCCGGAGGCTGAGCCCGCCTTCCACGTGCCAGAGACCACTGCACGCAGTGCGGTCGAGAACATCTCGATCAGGTTGGCCTGCGGCGACGCCGATACGGAACCCGTCCACGTTCCCGAGTACTCACCGGCGCCGGCTACGACAGTGGACCTCCAGGCGCCGTTCCACGATTGGGCGGACTTGCTGGCCGACCAACCGCCCTGCAGCAGAATTTTGCCGCTGGCGTCTCGTAGCGTCCACGCGCCGGTGACGCCGGCGCTCTGGTGGTCTTCCGCGGTCCAGGTTCCGGCCAATACTCCACGCGGCGAGGTTGCACTCCAGGTTCCCCGCAGTTCCGCGCCGGAAGCCAGAATGGCGCAAGCGGCGAAAGCCGCCAGAATGCGGAGGGCAAACATTGGTCTCAATCTATCACAGCCCAGAAAAACTCTTTTCACTCAAAGTCATGTTGATGCCGCTTGAGATCCACACGTCTACCCGCGAACATCACGCCTTCCATCTTTAGACGCAGCCTCTGCTCGGCGGCCGCGCGACCCGCCAGTTTGATCTCTCCACCCGCGCCCAGCACGCGTTGCCAGGGAAGTTCACCTGGGATCATGGTCTTCAAAAAGCGCGCGACTGCCCGATGATAACGAGGGTAGCCTGCGGCGGCGGCCACTTGACCGTAGCTTGCAACCTTTCCGCGTGGGATCGAACGGATCGTTTCTGCAAACGCTTCGTCCCGAATTTCGGTGGAGCTACCGTATTTGTTTATGCCGTCACGTGCCATGTAGGTCCTAAACTTCAGCTTACAGCGGTAGTTTGGCGCTCAACCATCGAATGTGGCGAAGCTGTATAATCCATGCAATGAAGATACGATTCATCCCGGCCTTGACTGTGCTGGCCGCGCTTGTGTTGGCGTCCCCGGCGCTGCCGCATCACAGCAACGTCGCTTTCGAAGTAACCAAAGTCATCACGCTCACCGGCGTGGTTACCGAGTTTCGTTGGGTCAATCCGCATACCTGGATCGGCTTGAGTGTCGATGACGGGAAGGGTGCGAAAACGGTGTGGGCCGTCGAAGGGCGCGCGCCCGGCGTGTTAGCGCGTGCGGGCTGGAGCAGGAGTTCTATCAAGGTGGGCGATACTGTGACCATCGATTTTAGTCCCGCGAAAGATGGTTCGAAGACCGGGTTGGTGGCCCGCGTGACGAAGTCCGACGGCACCATTCTCGCCAACGCGCCCCCTCCCACGGAGTAACTAGCACCCGACGGTGAATTTTCGCCCCGTGTGCCGCGGCTGCTTTAGCTCGTCGATCATCGCCACCGCGTAATCCTCAAGCGAAACTTTGCTTGAGCCATCGGGCATCGCCAGCAAATCGTGCAGGCCCAGTCGGAACTTTTCTGTACGCTCGCCTGGCACGATAGCTAGCGGAGGGGATCACACGGTACAATCCATGTCATGCATCGTGATGCAGTCCTCCGCCGTCTGAGAACTCCCGATTGAGCACTACAGTATCATTCTAATATTCATGGCCGAACTACCCGTACTGTACATCCCTCACGGCGGCGGCCCATGTTTTTTCATGGACTGGACCATGGGTCCTCCGGATACCTGGCACCGAATGGCCGAGTGGCTGCGTCACGTCCCTGACCTGGTGGGCGCAACGCCCAAGGCCGTCCTCGTCATTTCAGGACATTGGGAAGAAGAACCGGTTGCGGCTACATCGCATCCCTCTCCCCCATTGCTTTACGACTACTATGGATTTCCGGAGCACACGTATCAATTGAAATACCCCGCGCCAGGCTCGACTTCCTTGGCTGACCGCGTCGGAGAGTTGCTGACGGAAGCCGGCTTCGCAGTGAAGAAGGATGCCGCTCGTGGATTCGATCATGGCGTCTTCATCCCGTTCAAGCTGATTTACCCGCACGCCGACATTCCGGTGGTGCAGCTTTCGCTGCGCGCCGGCCTCGATGCGGAGGATCACATCCGTATCGGCAGGGCGCTAGCCCCACTCCGGGGTGAAGGTGTGCTGATCGTAGGCAGCGGGATGAGCTTTCACAACCTGCGCGCCTTCGGACCCGCTGCGGGCCCGGTCTCTGACCAATTCGATGAATGGCTGACGAACGCTGTGTGTGCGCCCGATCCCCAACGCCGCGATGCCAACCTCGCCGCCTGGACGCAGGCTCCCGGCGCACGCCTGGCACATCCGCGAGAAGAGCACTTGCTGCCGCTGATGGTGGCCGCCGGCGCAGCAGGAAACGAACAAGGCCGAAAGCTTTTCCAGGATCGCGTGATGGGCGTTACCGTCTCGGCATTCGGGTTCGGCCTTTAGTAACCTGAGACCAATGCGCCCAACGATTGCGTTAACGGCACTATTGGCATTCATGCCCGCGACCATGCTGGCGCAATGGGAAAAGTATCCTACGGCGCGAGTTCCCAAGACCCGTGACGGCAAGCCGAATCTGAGTGCGCCGGCGCCACGCATGGCAAACGGCAAGCCGGACTTCAGCGGCGTGTGGGGAAATCCTCCCTGCAGCGGAGAGTGTCCGCCGGGCACGAAGGACGAGTTTCTCCCGTTGCCGGCACAGTTCATGGATATCGGCTGGGGCTTGAAGGACGGTCTGCCCTACCAGCCCTGGGCCGCGGAATTGGTCAAGGCGCGCATCGCCGACTTCGGGCGCGGCAATCCCGATGCGCACTGCAAGCCCATCGGAATCGTGCAGCTCGACACGCACCCTTACCCGCGCAGAATCATGCAGACTCCCGAACTGCTGGCGATTCTGAACGAGAAAGATGGTATTTTCCGCCAGATCTTCACCGATGGACGATCGCTGCCCGTGGATGATCCGCAACCGTGGTGGTACGGCTACTCGGCCGGCAGATGGGTCGGCGACACCCTGGTTGTCGAGAGCAAATATTTTAAGGAAGATGGCTGGCTGGATTTTCGCGGTGCCGTGTTCACCGGCTCGGCGAAAATCACGGAACGGTTCCGGCGGCCGAACTACGGACATCTGGAACTCGAGATCACCGTCGACGACGCCAAAGCCTATACCAGGCCGTGGACCGTCAAAATCAACCAGACCATCCTCCTCGACACGGATCTGTTCGAGTTTTTCTGTTCAGAAAACGAGAAAGACGTCCAACACTTCAAGTAGTTTGCGGCGTCCGCATCAGTCCCCACAGGGAAGGCGCACCCGCGAAGCACCAGGCGGCAAGCACCGGGTCGCAGATGGCGCAGCCCAAAGACGACGTGAGGCTAAACGGCAGCAGCGGATTGCCATACAAATGATGCAGAACATCCCAACCCGTGTGCAACAGCCAGCCGATTCCAATGAAACTGTAAGAACGCAGGCCCTGGTAAGCGACCATGGACACTACAGTGCAGAAGGCCATCTCCCACAGCCCAAAGCCGCCTCCACTCAAATAGGCGGCGCCCGCCCCGGCGATCATCACCGCCATGATTTTCTGGCGCGCCGGTTCTTTGATCAGTGATACCAGCAGTATGAACACCAGGGCGATAACCACGGGCATGATCCATTGAATCGGAGTATCGAAATTTGCGGTTCTCATCGCTACCTCTCTTTGTAAGTACCGTGCTGTTTCGTGGTCTCGATCAGCGTGGGATAGAACTGCACGAAAGTGTTATCGGTGGCCGCATGTTCTTCGTGGCAACTGTAGCAAGCCGCGGACTTGGGAAATAGCTTGCCTGCCTGCGCTCCGTTTTCAAACCCATAGAACGCCCAGCCGCCCTTGGCGGAATCTTTCACTTCCGCTTCCACTGCCAGCACTTTCGCGGTCTGTACACGCCCGCTCTTGTTGATCGAAAGGTTCGTTGCCGATTCACGCATCTCCGCGATCAAGACGGTCTTGTCCGGCCAAGTGCCCGTCTTCATGAATTTGTCGTAAGCCGCAGGCTCCGCGAACACATTCGTGAAGGGCGGATTCTCGCGGCTGGTTTCGGTGTAAGACATTCCCACACCCGAGCCCAGGTAAACCCACTTGCGGTAGTCCGGTAGTGCCAGCTCCCCGCCGCTCGAATAATGCTGCGCGAGCATCGCACCCGCGGCCAACAGCGCCAACGCGATTAGTCTTTTCATCTGCCTCCTCCCGCCGCGGCGATCTGTGTTGCGACCTGCCGCGTCTCCCGGTTGACCGGTTCCACCATCGCCAGTAGCTGTTGGGTCATCGCGTCCCCGGCGCCCTTCGGCGATCCCGCATGGAAGGGCGGCTGCGGATCGTATTCCATCAGGAGTTGCGCCATCTTCGCCGCGTCGTCCCCGCGCAGTTTCGCCAGCAGCACCAAGCCGAAATCGATGCCCGCGGTGATGCCCCCTCCGGAGATCCGATTGCGATCGGTCACCACGCGGCCCTCCGCGATTTCCGCACCGAACAGAGGCAGTAAGCTGGTCGCTGCCCAATGTGAGGTGGCTTTGTAACCGCGCAGCAATCCCGCCGCTCCCAGGATGACTGATCCCGAGCACACGGACGTCACATACTTCGCCCGCGAGCCACGATCCGCGAGGAACGCCAGCACTTCCGGGTCTTTCATCACCGGAATCATGCCCGGGCCGCCGGGCACGAACAGCACATCCAAGTCTTTCGGGCACTCGTCGAGAGTGGCAGTGGGCTGGATGCCAATGCCGGTGTCGGTCAAAATCATGTCCCGCGTTTTCCAAACCAGGTGGATCTTCGCATGCGCCGACAGCACCGTCTGTGGCCCGATGAGGTCCAACAGCGTGAGCTGCGGATACAGAAGCATCCCAACCTGAATCGGCTTGTTGTCCGCGAGACCCTTACGTGGTCCCAACACCGCGGAAGCAAATCCCGCAGCCGCTATTTGCTTGCCAAAATCTCTTCGCTTCATGTTGCCTTCTCCTTTGGATTTAATTGACACACTTCTCCCACGACGTTTTTCGCAACGCCTCCACTCGCCACTGCAAAAGACTGGATTTACTTTTTCTTGCGCTTAACCGGCGCGGCTCGTTCCAGAAGCGCGGCGAACGCCGTATGCGCACGCCGATCCGCATCGGGTGACTTCAGAAAACGTTGCGCTACGTGATGACTCAAATAAATGCCGCACAATTCCCACACGAATTGGGCGGCGTCCAAATCGCCCCGCAGATGCCCCAGCGAAATCGCATCCGCCACCGTTTTTGTCAGCAAACCGCGCCACTCCGCTTCCATTGCCGAAATCTTGTCGCGTACCGGACCTTCCACATCGTCAAATTCAAACATTCCGGCGGCCACCGGACACCCACCCGGTAGGCCCGCGCGGGAAGCCCAGCCAAACCAATGTTTCACCAGCGCCTTGAGGCGGGGAAGCCCTTCCGGCTCCTTCATCGAAGGCGCAATAATGTACGCCGCCCCCACCACCGCGGTGTGCTCCAGAAGGCGAATCTGCACTTCTTCTTTAGATCGAAAGTGCGCGAACAGACCGCTTTTAGACATCCCCACTTGATCGGCCAGCACGCCAAGGGTGACGCCTTCGAGTCCCGCCTGGCTCATCAACGCGAGACCTTGGTCGAGAATCCGTTCGCGAGTGGTCGCTGGGTTTCCCATGAAGGGAGAATAGCACGACCGGTCGTATCGGTCAAGAAAAAACTGTGAGCGAATTACCAGTACCCGATCATGCGCCCGGCCGTGACCGCCGTAAGCCAGCAGAAAAGCGAAATTCCTCCTACGAACGCCAACCTTGACTGTTCCTGGAGTGAGAGTTCGCGCACCCTATGCTGCTTCCATGCCGCTTGAGAGTTGAGAATCGCGACGTTCACCAGCCCCAGTCCGATCGCCGGGAACTTAATGTAGAGGAACGGATTGCCAACATACTCCGTCGCTTTAGTCGCCAGCAGGCAAACCCCACTCATCGCGGCAAGGAGGAAGCCGGTAACCGCAATGGGGACGACGGGCTCGCTAATGGCACGCAGCGCGACGTTTCGCCAAAGACCCAGCAGCCGCAGATCCAGCACTAGAAGCGCGCCGAACAGCGACGCCACGCCCAGAATGTGGATCAGATTCACACAGGCGTAAGTCCACACGCCTGATTCGCGCATCAGGTGGCCCAAGGCCGAACCTTCGAGCCACGCCATGAATTCGTGCAAACGATTCTCCGCGCTTTATGTGCGATCGGGATACACGTTGAAGGTGCGGCCATTCCAGATCACGCGCTCGGTCTTGATCTCCAGACGCTTGGCATCACGATTCCGATGTCCCTGAATGGTGACCATGGCGCCCACCGGAATGATGCCTTCCTTCAAACCGGCCCTCTCGGTTCGAGCAGGCGGAGCCAGCGTGATGTCCCACACTTTGCCATCGGCCTTCACCTTCATGGTCGCGTGAGGCCCGGCCAGGCTGACACCGGTTTCTACTGTACCGGTGAGTTCGAATTCCTCAGTGAAGTTTCCCGACCAACCATGGTGCGCGGAAACGGGAAGCGCGGAAAGTGAAAGGATGAGAATACCTAAGCCGATCGAAAACGCGAGTCTTGAATGCATAATTACCTCCATTCACGTCCACATGATACTACCTCTACCCGTGCAGCGCCCCGGCTTCGCCTAATATAAACTCGATGGGAGAGTTCCAGGAGACTTTTATGAAACGGATTCTGACAGTGGCTCTGGCGGTGCTGGCTGCAACGCCCGCGTTTGCACAGCGCAAGGCGACCATCGAAAACGTGCCCGAAATTCCCTACACGTCGGCGCCGAATTTATTGAAGCTGCCGCCGGGCGAGTATCTGGGCGAATCGGTCGCCGTCGCGACCAACTCCAAAGGCCATATCTTCGTTTTTCACCGCAGCGCCAACACGCGCTTGTTTGAATTCGACCAAGCCGGCAACTTCGTCAAGGAAATCGGCAGCGGCTATTACGGCTTCGAATTTGCCCACTCGGTGCGTGTCGATAAGGACGACAACATTTGGACCGTTGACGAAGGCACCAACATGGTCACCAAGTTCAGCCCTGATGGAAAGGTGCTGATGGTGCTCGGCCGCAGGCCGCCCGCCGTCGACGGCGCGCAAGCTGCTCCCGCCGGTCCCAATCAACCGGCGCAGAAATATATCTTCTGCCGCCCGACGGATGTGGGCTGGGACCCGCAGGGCAACATCTTCGTCTCCGACGGCTACTGCAACAACCGCGTCGTCAAGTACGACAAGAACGGACGTTTCCTGGCACAGGCAGGTAACGAAAAGGCGGGCACTGCTTTGGGAGAATTCAATCTGCCGCACGGCTTGCAGGTGGACGGGCAAGGCAACGTCTGGGTCGCTGATCGCACGAATTTTCGCTATCAAGTGCTCGACAACAACCTGAAGCCCATGCGCGAAATTACCAACTTAGGCGTCGGCTGGACGCTGTGTATTTCTCCCGGCCCCCATCAATACGCGTTCCTGTCGAACTCGAATCCGAACGGCAACATGCCGGGAACTTGGGACATCACCGGAGAGATCTACAAGGCCGAACTCGACGGCACCGTGCTCGGCAAATTCGGCCGCCCCGGAAAGCTGGCGCCCGGATTCCAAGTGGTTCACATGATGGATTGCCACAATCCCAATGAGATCATCGCCGGAGAAATCGAATCCTGGCGCGTCCAGAAAATCATTCTGCAGCCGACAACAGCGAAGCCCAAGATCACGGCGGGCGCCGCGCGATAGGAGAACCTATGAAACCTCTGATGCAAACTCTGCTGGCTGCGGCCCTGATTGTTCCCGCCTACGCCCAAGTCCCCGAAATCAAGTTCGACTCCGTACCCAACGCTCTCCAGCTACCCGCCGGACTCTACCTCGGCGAAGTGGCCGGCGTGGCCACCAATTCGCGCGGCGATGTTTTTGTCTACACGCGCACCGGCCATCCTACCATCTCGATCGGCACCGCGCGCCCCTTCGCCCATGGTGGCTCGCGACTCTTTCAGTTCGACCGCAACGGCGCCTTCGTCCGCGAGATCGGCAAGAACTCCTACGGCTTCATGTTCGCCTCCCAGGTGCGCATCGATCCCAATGACAACATCTGGGTGGTGGATCAGATGACCAACATGGTGATCAAGTTCGATCCGCAAGGGCGCCTCGCCATGTTGCTGGGGCGCAAAGCGGAATCCGTTCCCGTCCCAGCGCGTTCGCCGGCAGCAGGCGACGGCGCCGGTCAGCCGACTGACCTGTTCGACCGCCCCACTGATGTTGCTTGGGACGCCGCCGGGAACATATTCGTCGCCGACGGCCTGGGCAACGCGCGCATCGCCAAGTTCGATAAGGATGGCAAGTTCGTGAAGTCGTGGGGCAAGAAGGGAACCGCGACGGGTCAGTTCGCCAATGTGCGCAGCATCGCGATAGACGCGCAAGGCAATGTCTACGCCGCCGACGGCGGAAACAAGCGTGTGCAAGTTTTCGACAATGACGGCACTTTCAAGACGGCCTTCACGAATGTCGGCAATGCACAGGCGCTCTGCATGACGAAGGGAGCGAACCCGGTCCTTTATGTTTCAAATTCCAATCCGCCCAACGACATCGACCGCGACGGTGAAATCTACAAGATGCGCCTGGATGGAACCATGACTGGAAAGTTTGGCAGGGCAGGGAAGCTGCCGAAGGAATTCGGGACCGTGAACGCAATCGATTGCCGCAGCGAAAACACGCTGTACGTTGGTGAGATCGGCAACCTACGGGTGCAGAAGCTGGCGCTGCACTAAGCTGGGCGCCACCGCGGTATAATTCAAGCGCCCGTGGAATATCTCCGCCCCAGCCTGAGGACGCTTGCGATACTGCTGCTGATCGCAGCCACACTCTCGCTACAGGCGATGCCGCTTTCCGCGCATCATTCCACCGGTCACCTGAACCACTGCTGCGCTTTCTGCCATTTTGCTCACCTCGCATGGGCCAACCCCGTGCAAGCCTTGGGCGTTTTGGCCCCGGTTGCCTCCGAATGGCACATCGCCATCCAAAAGCGTTCAGGATACGGCGAAACGCTAGTAGCCCTCGGCCATTCCCGCGCCCCGCCCGCCTAGTCTTCTCCTGATTGTCCCGGTCCTTTTTGCATTCGCAAGAAGGCCTTCTTCTCTCTTTTGAAGTGGGTTTGTGCTTATAGGAGACTATGAAACCACTGGCCACGCCCTGGATCCTGTTTCTCTTTCTCGTTGGCGCCGCGCTCGGGCAACAGCCGGCCACACGCATCACGCTGGAGCAAGCCATCCAGTTCGCGCTGCGGCACAACCACGCGCTCGAGGCGGCACGCTCCACCATCATTCAAAATCAGGCCCAGGAAATAACCGCCAACCTGCGCCCGAACCCAACCCTTTCCTGGGACACGCAGTTCCTCCCGCTGTTCAATCTGTCGCAGTTCAATGCCGACTACCTCAGCAATAGCGCGCAATTTGACCTCGGCATCGGCTATACCTTCGAACGCGGACAGAAACGCCAGCACCGTCTGCAAGCTGCGCAGGACCAAACCACCGTTGCGCGCTCGCAGGTGGCCGACAACCAACGCACTCTCAGCTTTAACGTCGCCCAGCAATTCGTGGCCGTGCTATTGGCCGAGTCCATGATCGACCTCGCACAGCAGGACCTCGCCAGCTTCCAGCAGACTGTCGATCTGAGCGAAGACCAAGTCCGCGCCGGCGCGCTCAGTGAAGGCGATGCCATCAAGATCAAGCTGCAAATGCTGCAATTCCAAAATGATGTGTCTTCCGCTAAGCTGGCCAGAGTACAAGCGCTAGCCGCCCTCCGCCAGTTAGTGGGTTTCGAGTCGGTACCGGAGAATTACGATGTCGATGGAACCCTCGATTACCAACCCATCCATGGCGATCTCGAAGCTCTCAAGATGCTCGCCGTAAATTCGCGGCCCGATCTCGCCGCCGCCCGCCAAGGTATCATCGCCGCCCGTAGCCAGGAATCGCTGGCGCACGCCAACGGCAAGCGCGACATGGACGTCAGCTTCAACTACTCCCACGTCGCCGACCTTAATTCCGGAGCCTTCTTCTTCAACATGCAAATCCCCGTCTTCGACCGCAATCAAGGCGAAATCGCCCGCACCCGCGCCGCCATCACGCAATCCCAGGAGCTGGCCGCCGAAGCTAACGAGCAAGTGATGTCCGACGTCCTAAGCGCCTACGAAAGTGTCCACACCAACGATCAGATTATCAATTTATATAGATCCGGTTATCTGGATCAAACTACCCAATCCCGTGATATCAGCCAATACGCCTACCAGCGTGGCGCCACCAGCCTGCTGGATTTTTTGGACGCCCAGCGCAGCTATCGCGCCAACCAGCTTTCTTACCGCCAGGCTCTCGCCGCCTACATGGTCGCGCTCGAGCAGCTACGCGAAGCCGTTGGCACCAGGAGCCTGCCATGAGAATCTTGCTCGCATGCTTCGCGGCGCTCTTCCTCGCCGCCTGCGGTTCTCGCAACCAGAGCGAATCGCAAATGACCTCCTTCACGGCAGGAGAAACCAAAGCCGAAACCGCCAACCTGTTCACGCTTCCCGCCGAACAGATCGTGCACCTGCAGATCGCCCCCGCCGCGCGCGGCAGCCTCCCCCGAGTTTTACGCTTCACCGGTTCAGTGGCCTATAACGCCCTCGCCACCACTCCAGTCTTCTCCGCCGCCGGCGGCCCCGTGCGCGAAATCCTGGTGATGCCCGGAGATATGGTGCGCGCCGGACAGCCGCTGCTCAACATCAATAGCCCGGACTACTCGCAAGCCCGCTCGGCTTACCTCAAAGCCAAAGACGCATTTTTGCTCGCCGACAAGAACTACAATCGGGCGCAAGATCTGTTCCAGCACAAAGCTATCGCCGAGCGCGACGTACAGCAAGCCGAGTCCGACCGTTCTCAAGCCCAGTCAGATGTCGATTCCAGCGCCGACGTCCTGCGCGCCCTTGGCGTAGCCGATCCTGAAGCGACCGTGAAATCCGCCGCCACCTTGCTAGTTCCCCTACTCGCACCCGTGAAAGGAGAAATCGTCGAGCGCCTGGTAGGCCCCGGCCAACTGCTGCAAGCCGGCGCCACCCAGTGCTTCACCATCTCCGACACCGGCACGGTGTGGGTTCTAGTCAACGTCTATCAAAGCGATTTAGGCAGCGTCCACATCGGCGATGCTGCCGACATCACCACCGACGCCTATCCCGACGTCTTCCGCGGACGCATTTCGTATGTTGCTCCCGCGCTCGATCCCACCACGCGCACTCTGCAAGAGCGCATCGTCACCGAGAACCCCGCCCATAAACTCAAAAAGGACATGTACGTAACCGCCACCGTCCGCGCCGGTGCCATCGGCAACGCCCTCCTGGTCCCCGACGCCGCGGTCCTCCGCGATACCGAAAACCAGCCCTTCCTCTATCTGCAAACCGGAGCCACGCAGTTCGCCCGCCGCCTGGTCACCCTCGGCGAATCGTCCAACGGCCGCACCCAAATCACCAGCGGCCTAAA
>Ga0068860_100001452_pt1 | contig 25657 bp, 38 predicted proteins | sample KBSSwiS32_FD_66597 | JGI IMG/M metagenome (GOLD analysis project Ga0068860, IMG submission 66597) | Switchgrass rhizosphere microbial communities from Kellogg Biological Station, Michigan, USA - KBS Switchgrass S3-2 | ecosystem: Host-associated > Plants > Roots > Rhizosphere > Soil ...
GGTGATGTTCGAGCCGTTGAGCCCGGCGTCGGCCTTCGGGTTATTCAGAGAGTCGAACTCCGAATCGATGACCTGAATGCCGGTCGCCCCGACGTCGTTGAGCAGGAGCCAGTAGCAGCCGTCGGACTTGAACAGGACGTTGCGGAAAACGACGTTGGAGACGCCGGAGCCGAAGGTCACGCAACCGTCGATCTCCAGGTTCTGGTAGGTCGAGTTGGATGCGGTGACCTTGAGCGAGCCCCGCTTCGTGAGCACCGTGCCCGCCGGCACACCGGTGGTACTCGCGTTCGGGAAACCAGCCGGCACGACGGTAGGAGTCGGGGTGGGCGTCGGGGTGACGCTCAAGGTCGGCGCGGTACTGGTGGGAGTCGGGGTCGGCGTGACGGTCGTGACCACGGTGCTCGGTGCCGGAGTCGGCGGGGCCGGCACGACGCAATGGGTACCAGCGACGTCGAACCCGTAGGAGCTGCCGTCCGCGCTCATGCTTGGGGTCGAGACGGCTAGCGGGGCGCAAGACGGTGCGACCTGCGGGATGTCGGCCAAGGTGACAGCGTTGCCCGATGGGCCTGCGGCGACACCGAAGCCGACCAGGCCCACGATGGCCAGAGCCGCAGCGGAAGCGACCAGGGCTCGCTTCGTAATGAAGGTGCGGACGTTGCTGGTCATCAGGTTTCTCCTTTGGGGCGCATGAAAAAACCCGCCACGGTATTCCGGGCAGGTAGGGAGGACGGAAGCGGCTAGACCGGTGGGTTCTGATTGCCCAACAGTTGGGCGGCTTCAGCGTCGAGGCTGGCCAAGTCGACCGGGCTCGGTGGCGGTGCCGCCACGGCCGCGGCCGCCGCCTGGGTAGCGATCTGAGCGGCCGCGTCGACGCGGATCAGCGGCACTCCGTCGGAGTCCTTCGGGTCCAGTGCGATGTCCGCCGGCGTCGCGCCTTTGTGAATCCAGAGGCCCGCGCCGATCATGGTCAGGGTCGCGAGGCCGATCTGAATGAGCCCGGTCACGTGCGATGACTCGTCCGGTGTGATCACGTCGAACAGGACACCCAGTTGCAGCAAGGCACCTACGACAGCGGTGATGCCGGCCCGCTTCAAGGCGATCACCCGGGCGAACTTCGAGACGGTCTTCTCCGCATCCTCGATGACGTTATCGATGCTGTGTTCGGCCATTACTTGCCCGCTTTCATTGCGTCCTGGACCGCGGCGATTTGCGCCTGGGTCACCTTGATCTGGTTGAAATTGCTCTGCGCGGTGCCCAGGGACGCCTTCACCGTCGAGGCGAAGTCGCGTTGTCCGACGGCGACCGCGCTGCGGATCTCGTTGTAGACGTAGGCGAGCATCTGGGCCTGTGCTGGGGTCATGTCGTCCTCCTCGGACGTGATGGGGGTACCGCTACCGGACGTGGTCTCGATCGGGGTCGTGATGACTGCGGCGATCGGGGCGAGGGCGGCGGCGTTGGTGGCAGCGTCGCGGTACAGCGACAGGTGCACGTGGCTGAGGTGGGATGAGTCCCACGTGTTGACGCCTTCCGAGGAGTTCGTCGGCAGGTCCCACGGGTAGGTGTTGCGTCCATCGAGGGTGCCGCAGAACTCTCGCAGCGCACTCAGCCGCGGGTCCTTCGCTTTCGCTGCGTGCAACAGCCGGTTGGTGACCGCTTTCATCAGGTCCGGACTGAGCGAGATGTCCAGGGCGCTGCATGCGTCCCCGTCGCCGCCGAGATCCCGGGACAACCGGATCGAGTAGTCGCTAAAACCTTGCGAGCTGTGTAGCCGGTTCCAGTTCCGGGACCGGTGATAGCCGTAGGTATGCGTGGCGGGGTCACCCATGATGCCGGCCAGTCCGGCGGATGGAATGCCCTTCTGGATCAGGGCGAACAAGCTGTAGACAGCTCCGGGTGCGTATTCGGGCATCACTTCACCCCGGCCGGGAGGAGCGGCTTTACCCGCGGATCGGGCTCCGGTAGTGCCCCGGTGGTCTTCTCGCAGCTCTGTTTGGCGTAGGCGATCCGGGTGTCGGCGATGATCGTGAACGCGAGTTTCGTCGAGGTAGCGGACAGCGGTAGTTGCGCGAGGTCACGCCAGAACGGGCACAGCGCAGCGATCGACGCCGCAGTCTGGGAGGACCTACGTTCAGAGATGTACGCCTCGGCGAGGCTGCCGACCAGCATCAGGAGAACGATGCTCAGCACGAGCAGCCGCACAGTGAACCGATCGAGGGATCGGATAGAACCATGCTCGGGTCTCGGTCCGAATGGCATCAGAATTACCTTCCCCATAGTTGCCGCTGAAGGTCCGCGATCTGCTGGCGGTATTCACGGCCGGCCTCATTGGCTTGGGCTCTGGCTTCGGCAGCGTCAGCGCGGGCCTGCGCCAGGTCGTTCTGGGCCGCTATTTTCTGGTCGCGTTCATAGAGCATTTGCCGCTCCATCTCGCGTCTGCCTTCGGCTTTTGCGTCGGCGAGTTCTCTGGCCCGATGGGCTGCCTGTTCACGACCTGCGGTGCGGGCCTGGAGCCACAACCCGATGACGCCGAAGATCACCGCCGCTAGCACTCCAAGAGCGGTCCAGTGTTCGCTGCTCATCTCAGATACCGGTCGAGCGCGCTGAACCTGATCGCCAAGGCGTGGTACATGGTGGCGATCACGGCCGCTTCGACCGCGAAGATGTTCTTAGGTCCCGGTCCGCCTAAGGTGATGATCAGCGATATGGACACGGTGGCGTACAGGACGGTGCCGAGGGCATAGCCGGCGGTGCGGGTGCGGTCGGCGAGAAGGAAGCAGCCGTAGACCACGGCCAGCACACCCCAGCAGTCGATCGGGATCGGGCTTTGGTTCAGCAGTTGCAGGGACGGTGTTCGTTGCCACTTGGAAGGATCACCGAGGACGAATACCAGACCGGAGACGATGGCCGTGGCCGCCAGCAGATATCGCATAACAGGGAAGCGAGACGGCATCGAACATGGCTCCAATCTCCCTTGATTAGGCGCAGAGTCCGTGCGCTTGCAGAATGGCGATGACGTCGGCCAGCGTGGTCGGCGTGGCTGACTGGGCGACCGGGGTGGCGCCGTGGACAGCGAACAGGCCGGGCACGCTGACTTTGTGCTGGTCGGTGCCGAGCACGAAGTCGTTTTCGCCAGTCGCAGTTGCGCCGTCCCCGTCAGCATTCGTGCCGATCGCAACCGATCCGTTGGCCTTGGCCGTCGTGTACGCGCCGAGCGTGGAGGCGTAGTTGACTGGATCGCCGCCCGAGGTCTGGATCTGCGAGCCTTGCCCGACAGCGGTCGAGTCATCACCCTCAACGCGACCATTGCCGTACATATTCGAACGGGCGCCGAACACGCCCGCCTGGTAGCCGACGCCGGTTGACCATTCGCCATGGACTGTCACGCCCGAACCGACAGCAGTGATGCCGGTGCTGTCATCGCCGGATGATCCGCTGCCGACGATGGTGACCTTGTCGCCTGGGGAGTACGCGCCGTAGCCGAGGGCCACCGATTCGACCCCGTCCGCTTCGGTGCTGTTGTCGACACCGGACGAGAAAGCCAGGGCCAAACTGTGCGCGCCATCCGTGGTGATCCCAACGGTTATCCCTGAAGGCTGTGGAGCCGCCACCGCCCGCGCTTGAGGCCCTGCCCACGGTGCGACAGGTCGAGCGAACCGGGTAGCGCCAAGGTCCGACCCCGGCGACATCCGATCCAGAGTCACGTTGAGGCGCTCTTCAGGTGTGCTCGGGAGGCGCCGGGGAACGTCAGCCATCAGCCGTCCTTAGGAGTTGTCGATAACGAACTCGGGCCACGCCTGAACTGTGTCGCCCGACCCGTCGACCGTGATTGACAGGACCCGGGCACGCATGGTGCCGTCGTTGCGGTGAGCGGGGACGGTGATCGAGTCGCCCAAGCTGTAATCCACATACGGCAGGGCGCCTACGAGGACTGACGGTTTCGCGGTCGAAGAGACAAGGATCGCGGCGGATTCGGCGAGTTGTGCTCGCGCGACATTCGCCGCAGTGACCAGGGATGAGGTCGACCCGATATTCAGGCCGACCTCGATCAGCCCGGTCGCCGAGACCCCGGCGGTGTCCAGCGTGTCGATCCACGTCCCGTCGGCGAGTTGCGTCAGAACGGAAGTGAACCGGGCCGTGGTCCGCGTGGTGTCGTAGGACATCAGGGTGCCGTCATCGTCGCCCAGCTTTAGCTCTACTGTCGCGGACAGGTCCGAGCCGCGCCGGTTCCAGGCCTGCAGCGTCATGGTGTCGGCGGCGACGTCGAAGTCCACTAGAGACTCGGCCAGTTGGGTCGCTATATCTGAAAGGTTCACAGTGCCGACGTCGAACGTGAACTCGCCCCGGTCGGACCAAGCAACGCTGTCGGAGTCCTGTGTGACGTCGAAGTCCATCGTCAAGAGCGACGGCCCTAGAACCCCGCGGTCCTGCGCCTCCGTGACCAGGGTGTGCAGCACCCAAGCCCGGCCCCACCCCGGCTCGGGGACACCTGAGGAAACTTCCCACGTGTCGTCAGTGTGGATGACGAATGAGTCGCGGATCGGCTGCCCGTTGCCGTCCACAAACATCAGGGTGGCCATGAAAGCCATCGGGTTCAGAGCACCCGGAGGAGTCCACGTGTAGGAGGTGTTTTGGCATTTCGCGGCGATCAGGTGATCACCGGCATCGAGTCGCAGCGGAATGAATTGGGCGTTGAACCAACTCGTCGCACCGGTCCGGTCCGCAGTGACCACTTGCTCGTTGTCGATATAGACATCACCGAAGTTGTCAGCCGATGTGATCAACACAAGGTCGGCCGCGTCGGTCAGGGTGAAGGTCTTGCGGAAGAAGTTCACGGTATCGACCGGCTGCGAAGTGTCAGGGTCGGTGTAGCCGATCCAGAACCAATTCCGGTCGTACGGAAGAAGCGCTTTAGGGTTGGGGCCGTGGGTACCACCGCCGAAAGCGGCAGTCTGTGGCGTCACCCATTCAGTCGGGTCACGCCAATCTCCATCCTTGGACATGTATCCGAACGAGCGGCTTTGAGCGGACCGCCGGTTCAGACCATTCTCGGGATACACCACAGCGTCGTTGAGTAGCGACAGCAATCCCGGCTGATTGTCGAACTTGACCCACCGTGTCCCGTCGACCGCGAGCGAACACTGCTCCGACGTGATCCGCACACCGAACCGGATCGCGCCTTTCCATGAGAACTTGACGATGCAGCGGTCGGCGATATCCCCAGCATCAGCAAGGGGAACCTCGAACGATGCTGTGCCCGGCTTCGATAATTCGTGAAGCCACTGGATATTGCGGGCCGTGGTCAGATCGGAGATAAAGGTCGTGCCATCCGAGGCGTACAAATGGACCGCCGGCCGTTCAGTTCCGAGCACCGGGTCGGTCATGGCACGATCGGCACTGTCGGGGCCGAGGCGTCGAACCAGCAGCCGTCGAGATTCACGAACTGAAGCTCAGTCTGACCCGTCTGCGGGTTGAGGAGGGAGATACCGAGACCCTGCACGAACTGCCCAGCCGCTGTATGCGTGTCATAGCCACCGCCGGACTTCGACAGTCGCCGGGTCAGCGTCACCAGACCGTTCGTGCCGGCACACGCCGCAGCGACGGAGCGCAGATTAGCGATCATGTCGACGCGGCTTGGTCCCTCGATCGTAACCATGACCGAGAAGGCGTAAGCGTCATAGGCTAGTTCGGCGCCGAGCTGACCCCTCCGACCAGGGATGACATCGTTCGAGCCTCTCCGCACACCGGGCGCGAACAGCTCCATCTCATTGACGATGACGCCGTCGATGGCTTGAATGTCTGTCCCGTCCACCAGCAACGTGTCCGGAAGCGGTCCGTAGTACGGCATTACGAAGCCCCGAGGGCGTAGGCGGCCCGGCGGAGACCGGCAGGTCCGGACTGGGATGCACGTTCAGGCAAGGGGTTATTGATCGTCTGCTGGACAGTCACATTAGGTGTTTGTGACTGAGATCCGAGCGCGGCGGACCAGGCTTGAGCTTTCCCTCGGTTGTCGGCCAGTCCGCCTCCCGCGAATGCGGGGACCGCGCGATTGATCTTCGACAACATGGGGAGAAACACCTTGGTCGCGTTGGCGTTGACGACGAACTCACCATTGGACAGCCGCGCATTGATCGAATCCGATGTGCCTGTCCCCGGGCCGCTGACGTAGCCGCCCATCGCTCGGTTGACCGACGCGGCGAAACCGGCGGCCTTGTTGTCTCGTAGCGCTTTCTGTAGTCCGGCGGCGTCGTCGTCGAACTGGAGTAGCACCGGGACGGTCCACACTTGGCCGGTGAGATTAGCCAGCAGCTGACCGAGCTTATCCAGCACGGTGCTCAACTGGTCGGCTCCGGGCGATGAGATCTTGTTCTCGATGTCACCGACGTTCTTGATGCCTAGGTATTCCTCGGCCACCCTGTGGGCGGCTGGTGCTGACAGCCCCAGTTTGGTCAACTGATCTTCGAGCTGTCGCTGCGTGTGAGACACATAGAAGTCGTAGGCGTCAGACAGCGCGGTCGTGTCATGACCGGTCGCCAGTTCGTGCTGATAGATGGCCGCAGCCGCCTTCACCGCGCCGTCCTGGATGCCTTGCAGTTGCTCGATGAGCGGTGCCGCACCTTCCTTGCTCAGGTCGATCAGGCCGGTCTTGGCGTCGATCGCGGCGAGTTCGGAGGCCTTGAGGTCTTTGGCCTGCTTGTCCGCCGCGGCCGATACCGCTGCTTGTGCACTGGCCACGGCCTGCGCACCTTGCAGTTGGGCATCCACGACGCCCTGCTGGGACTTCGCGAGTGCGGTCTGCGCATCGGTGACGGCCTGAATCGACTGGGCAATGTTCTGCTGCGCGGCGACGACTTGCGCTGAGCCCTCGATCCCATCCTTGTCGGATTGTTTCTTTTCGTCCGCGAGGCGCTGGTTCTGCAAGCGGATCTCGGCCAACTGCTGCACGGCCTGGTCGTAATCCAACTTGGCCTGCGGGTCGTTGGGGTTCGCGGCGAGGTTCTTCTTCGCCTGCGCAAGGCTCAGAACCGCCTGACGCTCCGACAACTGGCCGTCGATGATCTGGTTACGCAGATCCTCCAGCTGCTCCTTGGCGGCCTTACGGGCGGCGGTGAGCGCAAGCTGGGCGTTGCGGGCCGCGGCCTGCGCTTGAGTCAGGGACCGCTCCGAAGATGCGACCTGATCGATCGCGTTCGCAACACCAGCCGAAGCCTGCCGCTGCGCCTGCCCGAGAGCTGTCTCAGCGGCACGCAGACCGGTTGCGTCGGCAACGGCTTCTGCGGCCTGGTCGGAGATCGCGTTGGTCAACGCGAGGTTGGCCTGGACTGACCCGGAGATGGCGGCGCTGTAGGACAAGGCATCGCCGTTGGCCGCACGCAGAGTCTCGCCGACCAGGGTGGCGCGGTCGGCGGCCCCTTTGGCGGACTGGCTGAACGCGCTCAAGGCTTGCATGTAAGTCGTCACCGACGCGCTTCCTGTGGCGCTCGCGGCCGACACCTTGCTCACCGCATCGGCGAGCCTGCCGGTGGAGAGTGCGCCGCTATCAATCTGATCCTTGGTTATGCCCAGGACGCCGGCGAACTTCACTACCTGATCTGAGCTGAGGCCGAGCTTGTCGGCGACAACCTGCACACTGGCTGACGTCGTATTCAGGCCGCGCCACACGTCCGGCTGGGTATCAGCGAGTTCGCGTTGGGCCGCCACGGCCTTCTGCACCGCCGCCTGCTGGGACAGAAACGCGGCCCTCTGCAGATCCAACGCGAAAATGGTGGACTTCGACGGAGCACCCGAAGCCTGCCAAGTCTCGATCAGGTTCTGGTACTGCTGGTCGGTTCCGGTGATCGCTTGGGTCAGCTGATCGGACGTGATCGACGCCTTCAGCGCCCGTTCCGGCAATTTCGCCTGTTCCAGCGCATACTCCGCCGCGCTACGCGTCGCCTTATCGACCACCCCGTTACTCGCCTCGAGCGCCGTCCGGAAGCTCTTCTGCGTTTCACTGAAATGGTCCAGGGCCTGAATGCCCGCATTGTTTCGTTCGATGTAGTCACTGATCGCTTTGCCGGCCGTGTAGACGGCGATACCAATACCAGCGAAGACGCCAACTTTCGACGCGACCCCTCCCAGCGAGCCAGACAACTGGCCCACTCGGGTGTTGGCCAACACGCTGTTCTCCGACAGACCCAAGAGCTTCACGCTGATGCCATCGAAGACCCCCGACAACCGGTTCGCCGCATATAGCGAGGTGAAAGTGACGGCAAGGGCCTGTAGCACGGGCAACGGAATCGCGTTGATGACGTCAGCGAGCGCACCTAGTCCACCGACGACCTCCGACCCCACGGGAGCGAACGCAGCGACGACCCGGCCGGCGGCCTCCACGAGGTGCTCCAGGACAGGAATCACCTGGTCGAAATCCTGGCCGAGGGTCTGCGCGAAGTGTGCGCCGCCAGCGCCGGACGCGAACTTGTCGAACCGGGCCGACAGCGAATCGAGATACAGAGCGGTGTGTTGAATCAACGGGTTGAACGTGTCGAATCCTGCGATAATGCCGTGCAGGGTGTGGGCCGTCAGATCGCCGAGTGTCGTAGACAGCCCACTGACCGAATCGCGTAGATGCGGCATCTCGGCCGAGGCGTCGGCGATCGACCGGTTGAATCCGGCGAGCACACCGCGAGCAGCGATCTGCTCCAGACCAGCCAGGTCGGTTTTGATCAGGGCCAAGCCCTGGGCGTACTGCCGGCCCTCGGCGCTGCCCGACTTCATCTCGTTCGAGATGCCCTTAACTGCGAGGACAGCGGTGCCGCCGAGCCCAACGAATCCCGCGCCGAAGCCGACCACCGCACCGCTCAGCGGGATCAGCGCCGGACCGAGCAGGAGGATGGCGTCGCGAAGAGGCTTGATACCGAGATCGGTAGCCTTTTTCGACTCCGTCTCGACGAGCCCCAGTTGCGCCTGCAGAGCAGCTAGCTCGGCCGAGGCTGCCGCTGCGTCCACTCGTACCCGGATGTCATGCCCCGGGCCGGTAAGTTCGTCCAGTCGCGTCTTGAGGTGATTGATCACCGCAACGGCGGCGTCATCGGTGATGTGAACACCGACCGTCTTTCCGAGCGTGCCGAGCTGGGTTCGGAGCTTGGCCAACTGCTGCTCCGCTGGCTTCAGGTCAGCATCGATTTTCGCGGTCGGCAGCTTCGCCAAGGCGCGACGGATCTTCTCGGTGACCGCATCGCCGAACGCGCCGCCGTACAGGTCGCCTTGCTTGCCGCCCTGGGCCACAGGGTTGCCGGAGCGGATGCCCTTATCGATCGCGGTCCCGACCTTGGACGCGATCCGCGCGCCCATCAGCTCACCTATCTGGTCGCCGAGTCGTGACGCGTCGGGCAGGATCGATCCGCGGAGCTTTTCGACGAAGGCGCGGGAGGACGGAACAACATCTACGGCTACCGATCCGATGATGGGTTCGGTCACGACTGCCCCCCTTCTCGTTTCTTCTCGCGTTCAAGCCAGCGCGCTGTCCGGACGGCGAGCGCCTGCTGGGCGCGTTCGGTTTCGCCGGGTCGCGGGTAGGGTTTCGGGTCTTTGAAGATCGCCCGCATTTGAATGTCGATCAGGTCGGCGATCATGTACTGCCAGTCCGGCCACGTCGGGTGCCCGGCAAGGGCTGACTTCGTCGACGAGGTGATGGGCAGGCCGTTGATCAGAATGTGCAGCCGGCGCAGAGTGATCCGTCCCCGCCAGAAGTCCTGCAGATCAATCCCGAGACCGGCTAGGTCGTATTCGAGTTGGGCGTGGAAGCTGTTCACCAGGGCGAACAGCGTCAGGAGTTTCCCGCTCCCACCGCCGCACCGATCGCGGCAACGAAATCGAGGTACGTGTCCTCGGGGGTGCAGCCGTCTTCGTCCTCGGTGGCTGCTAAGAACCGTGCGAACTGCGACGCACCGAGCAGCCACTCGATCGCTGCCGCGTCACGGTACTTCTGCATCTGTACCCGGAACTGAACCGAGTTGATTCGCTTCCGTTTGAACGTGAACACCGCTCCCGCGAATTCGACGGACACGGATTCCTTGCTGTCGATGATTTCGGCGACCGCAGTGTCAGCGGTGGCCGTGTCGCTCACATCAGTCTTAGCCTTTGAGGGCATGGCGCAGACTCCCTTATTTCAGCGCAGGAAAGTGAAGGCGGGACGGTCGGGCCTGCGCGTCCCGGACCGCCCCGCCGATCAGGGGTTACGAGACCGACTCGGCCGCGTTGTCGGTGATGTCGGTGTAGAGGACACCGTCCGCCGACGGGAAGCAGGTCACTTCGAATTGCACGACGGACAGGCCGGAGTGGTTGTCGGTGATGGTGCCGGTGACGGCGGCCTCACCCAGTGCGATGGATACGCGGCGGATGACGACGGTGCCGTCACCTGCGGTGAAGTGCTCCTCGAGCACCCACGCCCGCCCGTCGGTGCCGGTGAAGGCCTTGACGGGCGTCGTGGTGATGCCGGTCGCCGTTGCCGGCGTCGACCCGGGCCGGGTCAGGCCGTTGACGATCGCGTTGCGCTCGAGCGCTTCGAACGTGAACTTCCTGGTGTCGTTGGTCCGGACGTTGCGGATCAGGGATCCGTTGACGCCGTAGACCTCGGTGGCGTTGTTGGACCGGGTCTCTCCGAACCCCGACTCCCCGAGCCACCCGACCTCATCGAAGGCAGCGTTCAGGGCCGTGGTCGTATTGGTGGGTGCGGTGGTGCCGACGGGGCCGACGTAGACGAACCCGTCGAGGAGGACGAGGGCGTTGTCGGAGCTGCGAGTGCTGGTCATGAGTTCTCTTCTTTCTTGTCAGCGCCCGAGTCCGGGACTGGTGAAGGGGTTCGCTTGCTGGGCTGGGTTTTCTTCGGGGCCTGCGCAGCGGCCTTCTTCGTTGCTGACGGGCGGGCGTAGCCGTCCCGGATCATTTGCTTCGCCAACGGTTCGTCAAGATCGACCGTTGAGTCGGGGGCGTGAACCTTGCCCTTGTCGTCGGTGTACGGATACGCCAAGTCGACGCGCATAACAGCGCCTCCAACCAAGAGGGGATTTACTAACTGAGGAAAAGGAAAATCAGCGAGTGATCAGCTGAAAAGTCGCGCCGAAACGACGCACATTCGTGTTGTCCCACGGACGCCAAATCGGCGCCGCGATCGTCGTCACCGCAGACACCCCGCCGGCCGCTGTCACCGTTCCGGGAAGCCGAAAACACATCGAGTCACGAACCGATTCAGCCAATGCCCGAGCGGCGATCCGTGTCAGCGCCCAGCAGTCGACATCAACCACAGCACGATCCACAACGAACCGGTTCGCACCGCCGATGCGCAGCACCCTGATCACGTGACCCGCGATGGTTGCTGGCACCTCGGTTGAGACGCGCGCGGAAGGGAACTCGCCAGTCAACCAGTCCAGAACGAGCTTTTCGGCGTCAATCACGTGTCGGCCGCCGCATCCAACGCGCGGACCAAGGTGTGATGCCCTTCGACCGGACGCCGGTCCGTGTCGCCCGTCTGACCCGACAAGTGACCGAACTCGATAGCCGCTGCCGCCGGATCGGTATTACGGACCCGGCCGTAAGCCCGATCCCCACGAGAACCACCGTGAGTACCGGACGAGGATTCAAACGAACTGGCGTAGTGGCCGGTGTCGCTGTAACGGGCCGCGTCCGCCTCAGCAGCCGCCTTCACCCGCTCAGCACGAGCAAGGAGATTCGCCCGCATCCAATCAGCCCGCAGCACATGCTCACCGAAGGCGCGATAGTCGTGCCGATAACTGGCGCCCATCAGCCGGTCACCCGATTCACGTTGACTCGGAGGACCGTCAAACCGGTTAATGGGCTCGGTGATGGGGCCGTTGATCCGTCGATTTCGTAGACGTATCCGTTGGGCCGTCTGATTGCGTCCACTGCAGTCAGATCTGGTACCACTTCGACCCACGTGAAGTGGTCGTGTTCGCTCACCTGTTGCTGCCCTTGTACTAATTCCGTCGAGCCGGCTGGGCTGAACACGGTTCCAGCGAAGGGTGATTCGGTATCTGTGTACATGTCGTTGCCGTCTGAATCACGGCCAGTGACTGTGCGCCTGATCAGGGTCACCGTCTCCGCGTACGGGAACCGCGGCCCGAATGTGGTCATAGATAGCTGACCGCAATTCGTCCGACCACCGCAGGCCCAGTCTCACAACCAGGCCATGGATTGACCCTGATGGAACGTGGCAGCGATGGGCCCTGGAAGGGACGGAGCGCCTTCAGGTCCGACTCAGTAACGATCAATTCGCCGCGGACATCATCGTTGCCGCGTAGGGCGAACGACACTGACTCGGAATAGCCGTCGACCGCCTGACTGCGTGAGACGGCACCGTCAATGTTGGTGACGAACCGCTTCACGATGGTCGCGACAACGCTAGCCACCAACACCGGATCGAGAGCCATCGGATCGTCAGGGTCGGATTCGAACAGCGCGATCCGATCATCAATCGACGGACTCTTCGGAGTGTTCTGACGCAGCAGCGCCGACGCCTTATCCAGCAGGTTCGACACCCGCCCAATTTCGGCGGCAGTGAGGGGACGCCATACATCTGCCAGGTCATCCGTGGATGCCAAAGCAACAGCCATGACGCCCCCTCCCTCCGACTACTTCGCGGTTTCTACCGCAGCGATGATGTCCTCGCGGGTCGCGTCCTCTTCGACGTCGACCCCGACCGACTCGGCGTATGCGGCCCACGCCGCCTTCCCCGATCCCGGGCCGGCCTTCGGAGGTTCGCCGTCAGCAGAATCCCCTTCGTCATCGGCTACGCCGCCGAAACAGTGCGCGCCGAGCTGATCGGCTGCCCACTTCGGAACCTCGGAACCCGCCGTGAGAACCACAGGAGTCCCGTCCTCGTCGAGCACGATCACGTTCACCGCCAGTGCAGCCATTACGTGATCACCTGCGCAGCGAGGGACAGGTCAGCGTTGGCCAGAACCGGCAGACCGATCGCATCCGGGATGACCTCGGCGATCATCGGAGGCTTCTCGTTGCGGTACGTACCCACCACGATGCCGGGCTGCTCCGACGGCTCGATCTCCCAGCCGGGCTCCGACGAGGACAAGGTCTGTCCCCAGAAGGTCGCGCCGAGCTCGGTGCCTTCCCAGTCGGTGGGGTCCACCGCAGCCGGCAGCAGGAACAGCTTGTTCTGCGGCAAGACCCGGGTCGTGGAGCCCGCAACCTTCACCCTGCGATCGAAAACGGTGATCGGCGGGAAGTCGTTGGCGTCCAGAATCGCGTTGACGTCCGCCGTCGTGGCCGGCCGTGACGCGCCATTGACGAGCTGATTACTAAACTCATCCCCTTGTGCGATCACGCGCAGAACCTTGGTCGACGTGACGATCGCGCCGGGGGCTTCACCGTTATCGTCGGTGTAGGTGTCGATGATCGTCTGCAGGTAGGTCAGACGAGACACCGAGGTCGCCGAGTCCCACAGCGTGCCGGCGACCAGGTCATGCCCGGCGCTTCGGCCAAATCCATCGTCCATGGTGAAACCATCGACATTGGAGATGGTTGCCCGTCCCGTGCTGATGACGATGCCGCGCATCCGCTCCATACCGTCGGCGACGGAACGAACGACCAACTTGGTCGTGTCGAGGATGAACTTGCGAACCTCGTCCTCAGTGGCGATGCTGCGCTGACGGAGCTGGTTGTACTCCGAAACCGGAAACTGCTTTCCGATCGCGGGCAGCTCGAGCGTGACGCGCTTACCGCCGGGGAGCGACCCGATACCGGGCTCGGCATCGTAGGCGCGAAAATCGGCCACGTCGATAAGGCCGGTCTGGCCAGCGACGAACCGGGCAACGATGTCCGCCACTTCGCGGTTGGGCAGCCAGCGTGCCAGCGTGCCCTTGCTCGCTTCGTAGTCCGACAGGTACCCACGGGCGTAGCCGGTGAGTTCGGCCGGAGTGATGTAGTCAGTCCAGAGAGTCGACATTGTTCTCTAGCCCTCTCAGACGTAGTCGATGGTGACGTTGGCGCGCTTGGCGGCTGCCACGGGCGCGGTGAAGGCGTCGGTGCCTTGCGGGACCTTGGCTGCGTTGACTCGGCCGTGGCTGATCATCGGAGCCGAGAAGTCGTCGGTTCCGTTCACGATCGCGTCGGTCAGCAAGTGACCCCACAGCACACCGGCACCGGTGGTGGTGCCCTCCGCGCTGGTGTACGGGCCGGCCAGGTTGCTGGTCTTGGTCAGAGGCGTCCCGGCTGGGATGTACCCGTTCGGGTAGTGCGTTCCCGCCGTGAATAGCGAGATGTCGATGGTGACTGTGCGGGCGTTGCCGATGCCGTGGGTCGAATCGAGCCAGGACATGTCACCCGTGCCGACAGTCTCCGTCCGGAGCTTGGGCATTGGTTTCTCCTTGCATTGTTGGGGGTTTAGGGCTGGTGGCCATGTCGGCTCGGTATTTCAGGTCAGGCAGTGCGCTTCCTGCTGGCCGCGTAGAGCTCGCGGCCTGCCGCAACAGACGACCCCTTTGCGCCGCTCGCCGTACCCGAGCCGTGGCCGCTGAGGGTCGGGCCCTTGCGCTGATCGTTGCCCTTGGCGGGCGCGATGCCGTCGACGTACGCGGCTACCTTGGCGGTGTCCGGTGTTCCGTCTGCGGCGAGGAACTTGCTCAGGTCGAGCGGTTCCAAGATGGTGGTCAGCTTGTCGGCGTCGATACGCCCGGCAGCTGCAGCCTTGAACTCGGCTCTCACCAGCAGCGGCTGGTACTTCTCGTTCGACTTCTGCTCAGCCTCGGTGTAAGCGGATCGGACGGCCTTTTCCTTGTCGGAAGATTGGTCGTACTCGAGTTCTTCGACGCGTTTCCGGTCAGCAGCTGCCTGCTCCCGGAATGCCTTGAACTCGGGCGTATCCATTCCCTTCGCTCGCTGCTCCCACTTCCTGGAAGCCTCGAGTCGGGCCTGTAGTTGACCGGGCGTCAACCCCTGGCTGTCGATCTCACGTTTGAACGCATCCCAGGTGACTTCAGCCCCATTTGGCGGCTCAATTGCCCGCTTACCGTCATCCGACGACTGCGAGGACCGGCTGAATACCGGCGGCTGTACCGGATTGGCCGGATTGTCTTCCGCGCCCAGGATCGGGTAAATCGGCTGGCCGTTCTTGCGGTGCCCGATCGGTTCGAACACGAACGGGTTAAATGCATGTGCCATGTCGGCCTCTCCCTTGTCGGGTATGGGTAAGCGCCGAAGCCGTGACGGCTATGCGGCGTAGTCGTTGAGGTCGTGGAAGTCCTGACCTCGAACACCGAGCACAGGGCCGAGCTCGGTGTGGTGGTGCTCGATGAGCACGTCTCTGTACTTCAGGCCGCCCTGTCCCGGAATCGCGCGGGCACCGGCGTTCGCCTCGCCGAAGCGGTCAGCGATCTCCTGGTGCACCGCAGACAGCAGCGCCGGATCGATGACCAGATCAGCTGGCTGACCGCCGAGGATCGGTTCTACTGAGCAGTCACAACCCGGATGGATCGGCAGCAGCTTCCCCGTCGAGTAACGCTGAGTGGAGGCCACGATGCACAACCCGCAGGAGTGCGGACCTTCGAGAACTCGGCGGTATCCCACGACGTTGGCATTGCGAGGCAGCACACGCTGGCTCGTCTGCACCTTGGTGAGCTGCAAATCGGTCTGCGCCAGGCTGACGGCGCGCTCAACCCCCGACTTGATCGCTGAGTCGATGGCGCCTTCCCGCCGTGGAAGATCGTGCAGCTGTCGCCACACCAGATGAAACGGCCTTTGGTAGACCTCGATCGGGTCAACGCCGTTTCGAGCCGCGGCGCCAATGACCGACGTCGGATTGACCGTCTGCACGCGTCCACCGAGAACGGCCGCCAGATAGGCGATCGTCAAACTGAGCATGTTGCGCTGGCCGGCTTGGACGATCGGAGTCACCGCACGCGCGAAGTCGGCCATCTGCGGCTGCCGGTACTCGCTGTAGCTGCCCCATAACGAGCGTATGAATCGTTCGATCTGATCCCGGAGAGCCTGGCTCTGCAGCTGGTAGGCCGCCAACGTAGCGGCGGCCTGGTCAGGCTGCTGGGCCATCGATTACCGGCGTCGGCGGTACGGTCGGCGCAGTCGGAGCGGCAGCAGCCTTCAATGCCTGCACTCGTAGAAGTTCCGCCGCACGCTGAGCTGCGTTGATCCCGATCTCGTCCGGCGTCAGGTTGTAGAACTTCTGCGCGGCCATGTCCGGCGACAGTGACTTGTTCGCTGCGTCCGCCTGGGCCATCTCCACGATCGAGCGTCGAACCGGAGACTCCCAATCCAGAACGATCCGGCCGGCGTCGGCTCGATCCTTGCCGGTTGTGCCGCCCTTGTAGCGATCCTCGTCCGGTGCGAACTGGAAGAGGATCGAAACGACCTTGGCCCATCTGCGACCAGCGATCTTGTCCCGGTCGTTGACCTTGAATATCTGGGGATCTAGATACCCCTCGGCGCCGGCGGCTGATTGATTCATGCCGTCGGGCGAGAAGATCGTGAACGGCGTCCCGGTGACGATCGAGATCTCTTTGAGGGTGTCCTTGATCCCGCCCAACAATCCGTTGAGGTCGACCTGTCCCGACTCGCTGACCTTCACGCCGGGCGGCAACTTCCAGAGCGCGTCAGGCCCGGGCTGGAAGATCTCAGCCCAGTCGATGGTCTCGCCGGTGTCGGGATTCTTGTCGGGAAGTCGGTCGACGCCTGTGCCGTCAGCCGTTTGCTCCAGGGACCGCTGCTTGTAGGCCTGGACCCCGGCGGTGACCAAGAACAGCATCTTGAGCAAGAACGCGCAGTCGAGGAGGTCCAAGTGCTCCTCGAACTCGCCGACACCGTCTCTATTGGAAAATTTCACCACCGGGACGGTCTTGATTTCGTACGCCTGCGAATAGGGCCGGCCGTCCCGGTCCGCTTGGTCGACGTCGTCGACGAAGGGCCGCATCGTAAAAGTGTTCGGGTCGAAGGTCAGCCGCGGCCAATCCCACTTGAACCGTCGATCCGCGGACGACAAGCCGGGGACTGACAGCTGAGTCGGGGGGCTAGTACGCAGTCGGTCGGCCACCCATTGCTCACCGGGCAACCACAAATATGCGTAGTCGTAGCCGGTGTATTCGTCCCAGGCGAGCTCGAACGCGGCGCGGGTCTCCATCGGGTCCAGCGGGTCCTCAATGGCGATGCAGAACCGCGGGTCACGACGTAGAGCGATCGGCGTCCCGTCCTCACGAAGGCCGACACGAACGAGGCCGTCCGAGTAAGCCAACATGTCGGTGTGAACGTCCGTCGATGCGATATCTAGGCCGCTTCCGGTCCAGTATCGCCAGGCAACCTGATCGCCCTCGTCGTCATTGTCGGCGGCCGTGCGTATCGCGCGGACCAGCATCCGCTCGCCCGGGGTCCGAACGATGGTTCGGGCGTATCCGGTCCGCGACACCTTCGAGAACGCGTGGTACGCCTTGCGCTGGGATTCCGTTGCGGTCACCAGCGGAGGGCAATTCTCCATATACGCCCGCAGTACGGCCAAGCGCTTCGTCCGCCGAGGGTCCAAGAGTTGCTTGGCGAGCGTGGTCATCCACCAGGCTGGGCTTCCCGCAACGTCAACGTCGTCCAACGCCACAGTGCAACCCCTTCCTGGTTAGGTCATCTGAGCCGCTTGGGGGCCACGAATGCTGGCGCTTGGGAGATACCAGCGGCGACACAATCGAGCCGGGCCTGCCAGGCCAGAACGGCGGCAATCGCGGCGTCGATCTTCTTGATCGAATAGTCGTTCTCTTTGCGGAGGGACAGCTTTCCAGCCTTGAACTGCCGTCGGGCGTTGAGCACGTGCCGGGTCAATGCGTATGAGCCGTCGTGGCTCAGATCGCCGTTGCGGATTGCGCCTTCCATCTGCTCGATCGCTCGCTGGATCAGGCCCGATCGGCCGCCCGTCATCCACCACTCGAACGGATGATCACGTGTCGCATGAACCTGCTTACCGTCCGGTGCCTTCACTGTCTTGGCGCCGTACTTGGCCTCCCACGCGTTGACGTGTGAACGCCAATCCTTCGCCGGATCGCAGTAGAAGGCCGCTACCCGATACCTGGTGAAGCAGTCGGCGATCGCGGCTTCGATCTCGACGATGCTCGGAGCCCAGGAAGACCACGGTTTAAGTTTCGTCTCCGAGTCGTCGGCTTCCCACACGTTGACCTGGAAGAGGTGACCGTCTGACACCCGACACCCGATCAGGGCCGTGGCGTCGGGCTTCCCCTTGAATCGCCCGCGGGAACCGTCGAACCCGAGTGTGATCACGTCCCCGTCGGCGATTGATCGGATCGACGGCTCGAGTGCGTCCCCGTAACGGCCGGCCCATGTCGGTTGATCGATCCATGCGTTAGCAGCGTGGGTGATCTGGTTGAGAAAGTTCGCACGAGCTTTCTGCGGGTCGTAGTCAGGCGCCCAGATCCGGTTGATCAGCGACTCCAGATCGACGTGCCCAGGGGAGCAAGGCGGATCATGGATCACGCACCCGTCAGGGTGAGCCGAGGCATCCCCGTAAGAAACTCGGAGGCCCAAGGTGATCGACTCACGCTCGTACAGGTCAGTCTCGGGCGGTGCTTCGCGGTGGTCCCACAGCAGATCATCGGCCAGAGCGCGACCTTCCCGCACCAGTTGAGCGAATTCGGCCGATGCCTCAGCAACCGATCCATCGCCCGGGATGTGTGCGTTGGGCGACTCGATCGACGAACCGCCGACCTTCGCAACGTTGTCGCGGATGGTGTCGGCGAAGTCAACGCCGCGGTTTCCTTTAACCCACTCCTCGGTTTGATCCAGTACCACGAACTGCGACGGCGACCCCTTGATCGATCGCCCAGCCGATGTGCGTTGTTCGATAACGCCACCCGGGACATTGACCATCGTGTCCAACGGCTCAAGCCCAGGGTAGTTATCGATCACCGGTCCTTCGCACATGGTCAGGATTGGCCGCCACGTGTTCTTGGTCTGCTCCTCGCTAACCGCTGTGATCTGTCCCAGGAATCGGATGTGGTCGGACCACGGAACACCTACCGGCTGTCCGTGCGCGTCCCACCCGTTCGGCACCACCGGGCCCATGGACTCGGCCAGCGCGATCGCTCCGAGAATCGGGCTTTTGGAGAACCCACGCGGTCGGCCGAGAAGAGCCCGCTTGACCTTGCGCCGGCCCAGCTGATCCCTGTAGATCGGATTTGGCGCGAGCGGGTCGAGTGCGTAGAACTCCAGGAGGAAGTCCTCGACCTCACGATAGAGCGTCCATTCACCGCCGTCGGCCGGATGCGCCAGGTTCTCAACGATCCAGTCGATTACCTGGTAACCGAGGGTGGGAATCTCGCCCGGGGCGGACGGTTTCCACGGCATCAGTCATCGCCGGCGGCCTTGGGCAGATCCGGAACGGCAGTCAGGGGACCTCGCCGAGCTCGGCTGCCCGATGCACGTGAAGCGCTCCGCGCCGAGCGAGCGGCCTTAGCCTCTGCCTTCGCGGCGATGGTCCAGCGAAGGTTCTGCATGCCTTTCGGATTCAGCCCGAGATCGGTCTCTCGGTAGCGCGCTTCCTTGGCCTGCTTCTCGTCGCCGAGCTCGCCAGCGACCTGGGCGCGGACGTACATCGCAACCGATGAGATCGCTGACATTCGCTCCCACATCACCGATTGCGGCGACTTCCACAGCTGCGCCCACAATTCGCGTTGGCGTCGGCTCGTTTGCTTCGCGGTCTCCACCTGAACGCGCAGCGAGAATTCGGCCGCGTCGATGTCTTTGGCGAGACGGCGGTGCTCAGCCCCACCGGGATCCGCAATTCCGAACTGCTTGCGCAGCTTTCGGAGGTTCGCCCGTTGGTGCTGGGTCTCAGCGATGGTTCGAGGGTCCGGAGCAAAGGGCCAACGGGGTGCAGGCCCTGACCGACCTTCGGCCGGAAGCTGGGTTCCGACGACCGTCGGTGCATTGCGACGGGCCCGCTTCGACGGATCCTTCGGGGGTGGGCCCATTCCGGGCATTGGTGCCTCCCATGTCGGGACGAATGCCCATGGCGGGCAGTGCCGTACGAAATTTCCTAGACCCGTACCTCGCGCGAGCCACAGCACGTTCCGGTCTGGGGCTACGGGTGGGGGAGGGGTCCTGGCCGGGGGTCTCGCTTCGCTGGGTGTTGCTCACGCGGATGCATGGCCTTTTCCCGGGCCCGACGGGCGGCGTCGTGCCCCTCGCGTGCTGACTTCGTATCGTGATGATGGGGACACAGCCACTGCAGGTTGTCGAGCGTGTCAGGCCCATCGCGCTTGACGTGGTCGCATTGGTTGCCGAATGCGTTGCACCGTTCGCCGTTGGCCTTGATCTGTTCGCATCGGCCGTGTGCTCGTCGCTTGGTTGCTGCTCTGAGCTCGGGCCAGTTGGAGGGCAGTCGTGCGCGGCGGTCGCTGGTTGACCAGGGCATCAGCCGTACACGAGTTCCCGTCCGTCTAGGCTGGCATGGATAACCAGGGGTCGAGCATCGCGTTCGATCCTGGGTCCGCACACGCAGTTGGTATCCATGGTGTGCTGAGCGGCGTCAGCTACCGGATGAACGTGGACGCTATGGCCATGGTCCTCGACGATCCACGGAAGGCTGATCAACCTGGTCCGATCCGTTTGCCGCGCATCTTGCCGCCGTGCTCAACCCGGTACGCGTCGGAGCCAGTGTGCTGGTGAAACACCTCGTAATGCCACTTGGAGACGGTGGCATTGAGTTTGGCTGGGTCGTGGATGTACTTGGCCAGGTGGTTGTGTAGGGCCGTCCACGGGTGCGGGGACTTCGCCCACTTAGCCAGGCCAGGGCCGGCTACCCAGTACTGGTGTAGGCGCTCCTCGGCCTCTTTATCTCCTGGCGTAACCACGCGGCCGGCAACCATCAGCGGGTTTTCTGGGCTGCCTGACGGGCGACTTCGTAGGGGTCTGGCTGCGAGGTGAAGTTCTGGCTGATGCTGATCACTTGTCGGGGGTTGAGCGCCTTCTCGATGGCTGCGGTTACCCGAGCCTCGATCAGGTTGCCGAGGAGTTCAAGCGCAGCTTCGTCTAGGACTGGCTTGATCCGTATTTCAGCGGTCCCGATTTCGCTCATGGCCTAGCTCCAGTTCTCAGCGGATGCGGACGGTGTTGGCTAGTACGGGTAGCCAGATGCCAGCGGCGATGATGATCAGGAGGATGTTTGTGAGTGACATCGGTGTCCTCCGGGCATGAAGAAAGCCCCGGCCGTTGGGCTCGGGGCAATAGTTGGGCGGGGACTACCGCAACCACAGACCTGCGTGGACGAGTATCGCTACAGGATCTCCGTGTGCGGCCTTGATCCGTTCGACGTGTTCCATGAGTTCGGGGGTTCGGTCGAATAGTTCGTTGGCTCCGTGGCGCGATTCGGCGAACTCACGGTGCCGTTTCTGTTCGAGCAGGAATCCGCCGGGCTCGACTGCAAGCAGGAAGGTCGGGTCTGTGCCATGTTCGTGGCAGCGCCGGGCGACATTGCCGCTATACCCGATCTTGACCTTGTCGCCGGTGACAGCGAGGTAGTAGACGAGAGGAACACCGGTTCCGCGCATCGCGAACCGCTCGGCTCGTCCTTGCTTCCGGCGGCTACTTCTGGGCGGTAGGACGGGGTGGGCAGCGGCGGCGATGCTCCGCAGAGTGTTACTTTCCATGCTGTTCGACTCCTACATAGTCGGACCAAAGCCCCGGGCCTGTATCAGCAGGTGCCGGGGTTCCCTCACATGGCAAGACCCCCGCCGAAAGTTTCCGGGCAGGGGTCGTCAGTGGAGGAATAGCGTTACACGGACAGTATGGGGCCTGTGAGTTTGGTTCTGCAACATGCGACACGCGGAGACTGAGTGTTTAGCGACTTGACACTTGCGATGTTTAGCCACTAAACTTACACTCATGAGAGCAAGGGAAATCGAGCGGAAGATCGTACGACTCGGCGGTGTGCACACGCGCACGGTTGGGTCGCACAAGCGCTACCAGGTGACTGGCAACGGCGTCACGGCCAGCACTGCGGTACCGCAGCATCCGGGCGATATCCCAAACGGGACGCTGCACAAGATCCAGAAGGACCTTGAACCGGCTTTAGGGAAGAAGTGGTTGATATGACGTACCGAGTGGTTGTGACCCGGGAGGGCGACGACTGGCTGGCTGACGTGCCCGAGGTCGAAGGGGCGCACACGTGGGCTCGGTCGTTGGAAGGGTTGATGAAGTCGGTTCGGGAAGTGATCGTTCTTATGTCCGATCTACCCGATGACGCGGAGCCGGCGATAAGCCTGGATTTCCAGTTGGATGCAGAGGTCTTGCGGAACGCGGCGCGGGTTGGTGCTGAACGGCGGGAGTTGTCGGCGCAGAAACGCGAGCTTCAGCGGAAGGCCGCGCAGGCGTTGCAGGAGTTGTTAGCGGCTCACGTTTCCGGGCGGGACGCGGCCGTGCTGCTCGACATGACGCCCGGTCGGGTGTCCCAGCTCGCGAACAGTAAGTAGGCCGTGGTGACTGTGTGGCGTGTGGCTACTGTCGAGCGGCCAGTTCAGCGGAGAAGTCGGGGAATCCGTTCAGGGCGCAGGGCGCAAGGGCCGTCCGAAATTATTCCTAGTGGTGTCCAGCACGCGTTCAATCAAGCGGAGGACACAGTCGCGTGCGGCACAGATGAGGAGCTTTACATCCTTCCGGGGTCGACGTTCAGGCCGGGTGAGGTAAACCGATGTCCTGAATGTTCGAAGGTTGTTGAGTCAGACCCATCCTGACTTGCAGCATCGTCGAGTTCCGTTCCTGATCGACCCACAGCAGGATCTCGGCCACCTCGTAGCCGTCTGTGTAGCGGTTGATCACGCCGCGGTTGACCCACTGCCGGATGGTGGCCTTGTTGACCTCACCGATAGCGGCGGCGATGTCGAGCGGGACACGGGTCACGCCTGCTCCCTCATCACTGACAGTCTTGCCAACTCCTGCGGTGTGGACCAGGTGGCGTTGCAGCCGGAGCACTTGGCGTTGTTGGAGCCGTTGCGGATGAACACGGGCCCGTTGCAGTGGGGGCATTTGCCGTACTCGCGATGTGTCTGGTCCCGCACAGCCGACTTCAAGGCTTTGCGCAGCTCAGTCATTTCCCGCTGGTAGTCCTCAATCCATTCTTGTCCGGTGATCCACTGGTGATGGCGGGTGAGGAGGTCGAGCTGCCCGACGACAGAGTTGGGCAGGGCGGTGGTGAGGGGTCGTTCGTCGGCGACTAGCAGCACCCATGAGGCGATGATCGCCGGTAGTGACGGCGGGTCGGTGTGGCCTTTCTGGATCGTCCGGTGGTCGCGGAGTACGAGGGCGTCGAGGTTCGCGGGTGCGGGTGGGCTGTCCGCTTTCAGCCGGCGGGTTTTCGGGGACGCTTCCTTCGGTGCGGAACCAGCCTCCAGGATCAGGGCCAGTTCGAACCACAGTTCCCGGATATCGGTGAGAGTGTCCAGAAGTCGTTGGGAGTGGCGACGGCAGAGCAGCCCGTCAGTGGCCTCGGTGTGCTGGTCGTGCTCAAGCACGCATCCGCTCATCAGTCTCCTCGGTCTCCGTCGCCGCCTGCTACATGTCGGTCCATGAGGGCGCTGGCCAGCCTCACTAGACCGACTGCGCGGATCAGGTCGCAGTCGGGCCCGACGCTGTAGTCGTAGGCGTGGAGCATGTCCCCCTCATCGTCGAATCGGCTCGTAGCGACCATCAGCACCCACCCGGTTACGACACCCTGGCGTTCGAGGTTGTTGGCTGTGAACGCTCTGACTTGGTCGTCGAGCGCCATCATTTCGTCGCTCATCTGGTGGCTTCCGACGGGACCGATCGGTACTCATGCCGGGGGCGGATGATGATCTGCGCGAACGTGTTCCATCCCGGCGGAAGCATCGGCGGGACGGGTGTTCCAGCGGGAAAGCCCGTGAAGACTTTGAGTTCTTCCCAGCCTCCCTGGTAGGCCACGACGTCGATGCGGCGAAAGGCTGGGTGCGCTGGGGCGAAAACCAGCTGATACTTGCCTACTTTGAAGGACAGCGCGGGCTCCCAATCGAGGACCTCTCTCGGAAGGGAAGACGATTCGTAGTGGTCTACCCCAAGATCGTCGCGGACGATGATTGTTGGTGGTTCGATTATCCCAACCACTTCACCGGTCGCCCTGACTGAGGCCTTCGGTCCGTCCCAAATGCGGACTTTCTTGCCGACTAGATCTCTGAAGTTTGTCATCTGGTTGCTTCCTGGTATCCGGGACGGCGGCGTTGTCCAGCGACCGCCTTGGTGGCGGCTTCCGTGAAGGCGCGCATGGCTTGCGCGACCTTGTTTACGTCTCGGCGTGCGGCGGCGGCGATGTCGGCTAGGTCAACGTCGCTGAGTTTGTTCATGGTTCGTTCCTGTCTTCCGGTTCGAGATGGCGCCAGAAATCTTCTATCCGCTGGATCTTGGCTAGTGCCGCGTCACGCTCAGCCACTGCATCTTCGAAGAGGTTCATGTGATGGCCGCATGCAGCTATCCACCACCAGTTGTCATCGTCGTTGTACAGCGACAAGAACTCATCGACAGTGGGTGTTGGGCCGTTGCGTAGGTCGGCTTCGATCACTTCGCGGTCTCTCATCGCTCGCCCCCTAGATGCTCAGCGGACGGCTCGGCCATCAACGACAGGAGTTTGATCAGACCCGGGATTTGATACGGGTGCACGATCAGGTTCTCGCTGCCAGTGTTGTCACCGCACAGCAACCACCAGCCGCGTGGCTCATCCCACGTCGCTGTCAGCCGATCGACCCACGCCTCGAACCCAGCGATCGGGTCGGGGTCCGGGACCAGGACATCTATGCGGCGCACCAGATGTTCCTCGGTTCGGATCTCGGTGAGGCGGTCGGGTGTTACGGGCTGCTCAGACATAAGGGCCGTCCTCCTTGGTTGTCTCTGACCCAGCAACGAACGAGCGAATTCGTCCAATTAGGTCTCGGGTGTCGTAGAAGACGCCATGTACATCTCGATGGCAGATGTCAGCATTGAGAACATCCCGCTCGATCGCGTCGGCTATCTCGTTGGCGGTCTTGGCTCGTTCAGCGGCCACAGCCTCAGCAACCAGCAACGGAGCAGCGGCGGCAAGCATCTTCGGTGTGGCGTGAAAGAGCGCCATCGGCCAGGCCGCAGCGTCGTAGCGCATCGATGTGTGACCGACGTTGTAGGCAAGGTCGATCGCGTCGTCTCCCGGTGTTACCGGGTCGACAGGGTCGGGCAGTTCGCTGTCGCTGGAAATGATCACCAGCCGATCCCGCTCGTACGCCTGGCGCCCGTCCGGCCACACGAGCCGCGATGAATACTCCCCGGACGGGTAGCTCTCAGTAATCACCGTCGCGCCGAACGCTTCGGCCAGCACCGTCCAGTCTTCGTATTCGTCCAGATTTACGGACGCGATCTCTTCCGGGTCAGCAGGGGAAGTCACGACGACGGCTCAGCGAGGATCGACATGAAGTGCTCAATCTCGGCCCTCGTTGCCGAACGAGGCTCCGCTGACACCCATGCGCCCGTCTTCCAGCACACGGTCGCGATGTCACGGTCGGCCTTGAAGCTGCGTTTGATCACCGTAACCGCGCCGCGACTCGGGAACGACTCGTGCAGTTCGGGGGCCAGCATCGAGTAGGTGTCGCCGGGTCCATAGGCCTCGACC
>Ga0068860_100001453_pt1 | contig 25628 bp, 19 predicted proteins | sample KBSSwiS32_FD_66597 | JGI IMG/M metagenome (GOLD analysis project Ga0068860, IMG submission 66597) | Switchgrass rhizosphere microbial communities from Kellogg Biological Station, Michigan, USA - KBS Switchgrass S3-2 | ecosystem: Host-associated > Plants > Roots > Rhizosphere > Soil ...
AAAACTTTGCCCTTCTAAGCTATAACCAATCGTTTTTCCATTGAGGGTAATGGTTTCGCCCAATCCTTTATTGGGTGCAATTTGGGCAACACCCCAAATTAATACGGTGTAAATGCCTGCAAAAAACACCGTACAAACAACGGTGAGTTTTATTGCGGGAAGAATATGTTGTTTCATGTAATAAAAATTAAAATTTTAAAATGATTGCTTGAATTTATCAGCTGTTAATCAGTATTCATTATTTGTCGCATACAGAAAAGCTAATTAAAACCAGATACTCACCAGCAAATCGATCAGCTTAATACCGATAAACGGTATAATAATACCACCCAGTCCGTATATCAGCAGGTTTCTTCTTAGTAGTGCACTTGCGCCAATGGGTTTATAGGCAACACCCTTCAGTGCCAGCGGAATCAACAGGGGTATAATAATTGCATTGAAAATGACTGCCGATAAAATAGCGCTCTCAGGGCTGTGCAGCTTCATAATATTAAGTGCCTGCAGGCCTGGAATGGATACTACAAACAAGGCCGGCACAATGGCAAAATATTTGGCTACATCATTGGCAATAGAAAAAGTAGTAAGCGTTCCCCTTGTCATTAGCAATTGTTTTCCTATTTCCACAATTTCAATCAGCTTGGTAGGATCGTTGTCCAGGTCAACCATATTGCCGGCTTCTTTGGCGGCCGCGGTACCACTGTTCATGGCCACGCCAACATCTGCCTGCGCCAATGCGGGTGCATCGTTCGTGCCATCGCCCATCATAGCTACCAGCTTTCCGCCCTGTTGTTCTTTTTTAATGTAATTCATTTTGTCTTCCGGCTTTGCTTCGGCAATAAAATCATCCACACCGGCTTTTTCTGCAATAAATTTTGCGGTAAGCGGGTTATCTCCGGTAACCATCACTGTTTTTACACCCATTTTGCGCAATCTTTCAAAGCGCTCATGGATGCCGGGTTTAATAATATCCTGCAGTTCAATGACGCCTACTATTTTTTCATTCTGGCTTACTACCAGCGGGGTTCCGCCATTGGATGAAATAATGGTTACCCTGCCGGCAGTTTCCTGCGGAACCGTATTGCCGGCTTTGGTAATTAAATTTCTTATTGAATCAAAAGCGCCCTTTCGTATTTTCAGGCCATTGGGCATATCAATTCCACTGCTCCGTGTTTCTGCGGTAAATTCAATAAACCGGGCGCCATTTGTGTTGAAACTGTTTACATTAATAGCGGCCAGCTCTATGATGGATTTCCCTTCCGGTGTTTCATCGGCCAGCGACGATAAAGCACAGGCTTCTGTGAAAGCCGTTTTGTCAATACCATCGGCCGGCCAGAAATGGGTAGCCTTGCGGTTGCCAATGGTAATGGTTCCGGTTTTATCGAGCAATAAAGTGTCAAGATCGCCTGCTGTTTCAACGGCTTTGCCACTTTTGGTAATCACGTTGGCACGCAATGCCCTGTCCATACCGGCAATGCCTATGGCGCTCAATAAGCCGCCAATGGTGGTAGGGATTAAACACACAAACAGCGAAATAAATGCAGCAATTGTAATAGGCGTTTTGGCATAGTCACCAAACGGTTTCAGGGTAACACATACAATAATGAAGATAAGGGTAAAGCCGGCCAGCAAAATAGTCAATGCAATTTCGTTGGGTGTTTTTTGCCTGGATGCTCCTTCTACCAGGGCAATCATTTTATCCAGAAAGCTTTCTCCGGGTTCTGTGGTTACCCGCACTTTAATTCTGTCGCTTAAAACTTTTGTGCCACCTGTTACGGAAGACTTGTCACCACCCGATTCCCTTATCACCGGCGCACTTTCGCCGGTAATGGCCGATTCGTCGATGGTGGCAATACCTTCTATGATTTCCCCATCCATAGGAATGGTATCGCCCGCCTCACAAAGAAATACATCTCCCTTTGTTAGTTGCGATGAAGGCACAATTTTTACTTCATTGGTATAGATTTCGCCGATGGGAAATATTTTTTTTGCGGGGGTGTCTTCTCTTGTTTTGCGGAGGCTGTCTGCCTGTGCCTTACCACGGGCTTCTGCTATGGCTTCCGCAAAATTGGCGAATAAGAGTGTAATGAAAAGTACGGCGGTAATAATGATATTGTACAACAGATCGCCCTGTGCTTTCTCGCCGCTTACAATCCAAATGCACACAGCCAGCATGATAATAGTGCCTATTTCCACCGTAAACATAACCGGGTTGCGGAACATGATACGTGGATTGAGTTTGATAAAAGATTGTTTAAGCGCTTCCTTTACCAGGGAGGCTTCAAACAGTTTATTTGATTGTTTCTTTGACATGATGTATATTTTTAACTAAGAGCATAAAAGAGAAAAGGAGGTAAAATGATGCTTATTATTCTTGTACGCTATTTTTTTTATTACTGAGTGGTTATTTACAGACGCCTTTTTCTTTGCTTGCGCTGTGTGACTTCTTTTCCTCTTTTATGCTCTTAGCCTCCAGTATTTTTAACTAAGAGCATAAAAGAGAAAGGAGGTAAAATGATGCTTATTATTCTTGTACGCTATTTTATTAACTGATTGTTGCGTAAAGCAATACTGTACAAGTGTGCGACGCAACGATGCTACGGATGTATTCTAAAGCCTGGTTCATAAATTTTAGTGACGGATTGGTTATCTATAAATTAAACCTCTTTTCTTTGCTGGTGCTGTGTTCTTTCCCCACTCTTGTGCTCTTTTCCTCTTTTTCTCTTTTATGCTCTTAGCCTCCAAAATATTCAGCTATCGGCCCCAATGCCAGTGCCGGGAAAAAACTCAGCGCCGCTACTATAAATATCACCGCTATGATCATGATACCAAATGTGCCGGTATCCGTTTTAAGGGTGCCCGCGCTTTCAGGTATATATTTTTTCCTGGCCAGTATGCCGGCGATGGCCACCGGTCCAATGATGGGCAGGAAGCGCGCCAGCAGCATCACAATGCCACAGGTAATATTCCAGAAAGGAACCCCGTCTCCCAGTCCTTCAAAGCCAGAACCGTTGTTGGCGGAAGAAGAAGTGTATTCGTACAGCATTTCTGAAAAGCCATGGTTGCCGGGATTGTTTAACCAGCCGGCATTACCTGCAGGGTCATGCGTAAATAAATGAGACGACAAGGCAGTAAAACTCAGGATCAAAAAAGTATGCAGCAACGCAATAATAGTGGCAATCTTCATTTCCTTTGCTTCTATCTTCTTTCCCAGGAATTCCGGCGTACGACCTACCATTAAGCCAGAAATAAATACCGCAATAATGATATAGATATAAAAATTCAGGAACCCAACGCCCACGCCGCCGTAAAATGAATTCACCATCATGCCCAGCATGGCAAACATGCCGGTGAGGGCGGTAAAACTGTCGTGCATGGCATTCACTGAACCATTGGATGTAACAGTGGTGGTAATACCCCAGTACGCAGCGGCAGCGGGTCCAAAACGAACTTCTTTTCCTTCCATACTGCCCAGGTTTTGAACAATGCCCATTTTACCAATGGCCGGGTTGCCTTTCATTTCCTGGTAAATGGAAGGGATAACAAAGAGCAGGAACCCAACCGTCATTACACCAAAAATCATCCAGGCCAATTTTTTTCGTTTCAGCATATAGCCGAGCGCAAATACCAGGGCGATGGGTATTAAAATGATGCACACATTTTCGATCATATTGGTAAAATAATTGGGATTTTCCAGCGGGTGTGCCGAATTGGCGCCGAAGAAGCCGCCGCCATTTGTACCCAATTGTTTAATAGCTACCATGGCGGCTGCGGGCCCCCTGGAAACATTTACCGTATCGCCCTGTAAAGAGATATATTGATCTTTGCCCTTAAAAGTCATTGGCATGCCATTAAACAATAATGCCAATGCCACTACAACAGAGAGCGGTAACAATACTCTTGTACAGGATTTGATAAAGTAACTATAAATATTTCCCAGCTTATCGGTGGTTTTTTCTTTCATGGCTTTAAAAACCACAGCACAGGCTGCCATGCCTATACCAGCACTGATAAACTGGAACAGCATCAATATCAATTGTCCCAGGTAAGAAACACCTGTCTCGCCCGAATAGTGCTGCAGGTTGGTATTAGAGATAAAACTGATGGTGGTATTAAAAGCCAGATCGGCGCTCATAGACGGATTGCCATCGGGATTGAGCGGCAGCCAGCTCATATTCATCAGGATAAACATAGACAATAGAAACCAAACGAGGTTGATGAGTAGCAATGCCACCAAATTTTGTTGCCAGCTCATTTCTTTTTCTGGCGTAATGCCACCCAGCCGGAAGAACAATTTATCAACTGGGTTAAGCAGGGGATCCAGCCAGGTTTTCTCCCCGTTGTATATTTTGCCGATATAACGGCCCAGGGGGATGGCCAGGAGCACTGAAATAACAAACATGGCTATTACGCCGGTAATTTCTGTATTCATTTTTAAAAGGTTTAAGGCGAAGTGAGGGGAAAGGAAGGCAGGCCTGCCGGCCACCATACCCTGAGCCCTGCACCCGGCTCCTTGTTTAAAATTTTTCTGGTTTTACAAGCACATAACAGAGGTAGCAGAAAACCAGGATGGAGATGATGAATAAAACGGTCATAAATATTTATTTTAACACATACGTATTTACGAATTAAAAACTATTGTGTATTTGCGTATAAACAACTATTAAATATTTGCGAAATAATATGTAGTATTTAAACTATCAGATATTGTCGAAAAAATTAATTGATTTAAAGAAAATTAAAAAACCGATAAGACCTGCGGCAATTAAAATGATGGTTAACATGTTAAAAAAATTTAATGAAATAATATTTTTAATTTGTAATACACTGCAAGCAGTATGGCTATAGCTGTCAGCCAGGCGATGGCCACCAGCAGGATATCGCCTGTTTTATAATTACTTTTTTTTGTTTTCATCCTGCCTGGTTGCTTTGCTGATTTGCTGATGATAATTCTTTTGTCAGTTTAAAGTCCTGTATAGTAAGCCGGCAATTATAATCAGCATGTAAATAGCCATTACCAGGTGAAAGGGCTTTGCCCCGCGTTTTACTAATTTTAGATGGGTTTGCATATTTATTTGTTTGGTAGGGGAGGCCAAAACATATGCCCTTAATGTTTCCAGCCAGGGTATAGGGCTGAAACCCTTACAGCACAAGGGTTTCAGCTGAGGAGGTGATATGGGCGTGTTTTTAGTAAAACAAAAAACCCTTCCGAAACGGAAGGGCTGCTTTTCAAAATGGAGATTTTATGCGTGTTGAATACGTTTTAGCGGAATACTGCTGAGGGGGGCTACTACCAATGGTATTTTTTCAATGGCTGTGTCGCTCCAGTCGAGGCCGTAAGCTTTTTTGTCTGACTGCGCCATTTGATTAATGGCGAAATAAGCATTCAGGATAAAACCTTCTTTTAGCGAGAATTCGTTTTCTATTGATAGAAATTTCTGTATCAGTACGTAACGTATATCGGCAGATACATCGTGTTTATTAAGCAGGGGTGGATTGCCATTGCAAAAGTCCAGCTGGTGTTGATCCAGCATTTCCTGTAACACCTTTTTAAAAAACAGGTTAATACGCGGCTGAATACGGAATCCCAGCCTGAATTCAACCCTCATTATTTTATCATGCTCAATTTCTTCCACCGAATATTCCATTGTATAAGGTTCATCGGTGCGGTCTATATGGATAAACCAGTAAACATCGGCACGTTTGGGGCGCTTGCTGAATATAGACTCAAGAATGCGCTTTTCAATATTGCGGCGGTTATTGGCTTTTGAAAGATATACCAGGTGTGTAGCATATTTGGGTTCCAGGGTATTGGTGCTTAGTTCGCGCAAGGCGGGTAAATAGGTATTGATATTGTCGAATTGTAAAAAGCGGTTGGTAATTTTCCTGGCTTTAAACCAGATATACATAATAAATACAAGCGCGATTTCAAATATCAGAAACATCCAGCGCTGTTTTATTTTAGCTACATTGGCAATAAAAAAAGACAGTTCAACCGATAAAAAAACGATCAGTATGGCGGCAATCAGCCAGGGGGCCCATTTTTTTACAAACTTCATATAATAGAACATCAGCGTAGTAGTCATTAACATGGCCACCGTTATGGAAAAGCCGTATGCAGCTTCCATCTTGCCGGAATCTTTGAAATAAAGCATCATGGCCACACAGCCAATCCACAAAATCCAGTTAATGCTGGGAATATAAATCTGGCCCCTGATATTGGTAGGGTACTTGATTGTTATGCGCGGCCAGAAATTCATGCTTACTGCTTCACTGATTAATGTAAAAGAACCGCTGATCAATGCCTGGCTGGCTATAATAGTCGCTAAAGTGGCGATTATTATTCCGGGCAATAAAAACCAGTGCGGCATAATTTCATAAAAAGGGTTTAATCCCGCAAGGGTAGTTTTACCGCTGTGCATTAACCACGCCGCCTGGCCAAAATAGTTGGCTACCAGCGCCAGTTTTACATAGAGCCAGCTTACCTGTATATTTTTTTTTCCGCAGTGGCCCAAATCGGAATAGAGCGCTTCCGCACCTGTAGTGCATAAAAAAACCGCTCCCAGCAGCCAAAAGCCTTTTGGATAGTGAACAAGCAAATCGATGGCATAATATGGATTGAAGGCTGCAAGAATGCGTGGGTAGTGCGTAATTTGAAGAATTCCAAAAAGCAGGATCATGCTAAACCAAGTAAGCATTATGGGGCCAAATGAACTACCCACTACCTTGGTACCAAATTGCTGAAAGAAAAACAACAATGAAATAATGCCAATCACAATGCCAATGGTAAGCGCATTGCCCGGTACAATGATTGTTTCAAGTCCATGCACACCATTTAGTCCTTCAATAGCAGATGCTACGGAAATAGGCGGTGTAATGATGCCATCGGCCAGCAGCGTGGCTGCGCCCAATGCAGCAGGAAAATATAGCCAGTGACGATACCTGTATACCAGTGCGTACAATGAAAAAATACCGCCTTCACCTTTATTATCGGCCTGCAGGGTAAGTAAAATATATTTAAAAGTAGTTTGTAAAGTAAGCGTCCAAAAAACACAGGATATGGCGCCGTATACCAGTTGATCGGTAATAGGCCGTTCCCCAACAATGGCTTTAAACACATAAAGGGGGGAGGTTCCAATATCGCCAAAAATAATTCCAAGAGTTACCAATAAGCCGGCGGCGGTGACTTTTTTCAGATTTGGGTGCATGGTTGATGATGGGCAGAATGGGTGCGGGATCAATGTATACCTGGTTGTTTGTCGATCGGCGGCACGTTTCTCTTTTGTTTTTCGGGTTTTAGCAATGCCGTGGCATTCCAAAGGCTATGCCGGAAGTAATTGGAAAATGATTGCCATGAGCAAATACAGCACTGGCAAGGATTTCGGCAAAAGAATTATTTAGCGGCGTTGAAAAATGCAGGCCATTACCTTTCCATTTTGGTAGGGCCAATTGTCAAAATGGTAAGAATCCTGGTTTGCTTGCCCAGGCAATCGCTGTTCAGCGAAAAAGATAGGGAAATACATCAATAATCGGGACCCCTTTTTTGGGGGGGTGAAATGAGGTCGGGCTTAAGGCCTTGAACAGCCCAACAAATGGGGTTGGGCTCCGGGCATTAAAATATCATACCGGGGCTGGTACCGGCATTGTTTTTTAATTAATTGATAATCAATTATATAGCAGTGTATGGCTAGAAATTATTGTAAAATGACTGGCCTTTTAAACACTATCCAAAAATTAGCGTCAACAACGTTTTATCCGTTAATACATTAATTTTCAGCCAATTAGGATTATGATTCCTGTTTTTGGTATAATACAGGCATCAATATCCATAATCGGTCTTATTGTATTGATTATCAGTGTTTTAAATATGGTTTTTATTCAAAAATCGTATTGACAGACTGCCTTGGTTTATTGATGCAGTCACCAGGATCTGCTGGTGAATTTCGCAAAACCGATCACCTGGTTGTTCGACCTGTGGGCCGGGATCTGCCGGCAACATATCGTTCAACCATTCCTTTCACTGAACATTGTAAATTGTTTTTGACTACTTACCTGGCTGGTTTACATAAATATCTGCAGGATCTGCTGCTTAACTTCAATAAACGTCATTTGGTCGAATTGTTTTTGCATTTTTGGCATTGTTGTCCACCTTTACTATGAAACAATACTTAAACATTCAATACAATTTGCCTTATGGTGCAGCCAGTATATGTAGCTAGTGAGCAAAATGGTTCAGTTGTTGGTAAATACAATTTTTCACTTAGATCATAGGCATTTGATATTATATTAAAGTATGCGTTTATATCATAATAAACTGTGAAACGCTTACGTTATTATGTTGTAACGTATTATTTTTTTTCAGCCAGTAATTCGTAGCCTGAAATGGTAACTACAGGTTACTGGTTATTAGTACTTTAAAAGAAGGGCTTTTAAGAAATGATATGGTGCTTGCCGAAAAGAACCGTTTTAGAGATATAATTAAATCCATAACCCTTGAACAATAACCAATTAATGAAAACCACGCACACCGCATATGCCAGTATTGACATGCTGCCATCCGACGGGTCTTTATCTTCATCAGTCATCTTAAGCAGTGCTGCCCCGCCGCATCATCATCAAGAGGCGGTATTTACCGAAAAGATATTTAATGACGCAAAGCCATCGCATCTTGCCATGTTTATGGCTTATGTTGTTTTTCTTAAAGAAGGCGCTAAAAAAGATTGGGAACCACCGGTTCCTATTCCATGTTATTCCAGTTTATAATATTTTGTTCGATATATAATCCCGTAATTCCGTAAACTTAAAATTTAATCTCATGAAACACACCGTTCCCTTACACCCTTACCCGGACGAGGCAGGTTCAACAAAGCCCTTTGAAAGCAGGTTGATGAATGAAGTCCCATTCTCTTTTCTGTTTGGCACCCTGCAAACACAGACTGGTTTTCAGCCTCAGCCAAAGGCGGCTAACAGCACACTGACAGTAAATAATAAAATCAACGATTTTTTTTATGTACCATCTGTTGTTGAGGATGCAGGTGCACAAAAACAAAATCGTAAAAAACACCGCGGTAAATTGATATCTATTGAGGAGAAAACAGGCCATTCGGGCAAACCGGCGGCTATAAAAGAATCGCAATTGTCATTATCATTTATCAAAAATAACCCCGCACCAAAAAAACAAGACAATCACCCTTATGCCAATACAGCAGCGGAACGATATTATTTATCAATATCCCCTGCCGTTACTAAATAAATAAAGAGCCCGGTGATTTTGTTTTACCGGGTTGTGCAAACTAAGCAAACGTTATCCAATATTATTTAAAACCCCGAACTCATGAAATCAATATCAACCAAATACGAGCAACCTCACCCGGTGGGATTGCCCGATGCAGGACCTGCCAGTCAGCGGTCTTCAAAACTGGCCAGGAATTTTTTCATTTTACTGACAGCAGCCGTTGCATTAACCATTCTTGTAAATATTCAGCAACCGCTTAACAATTTTATCTATTCAAATTTCAGCAGCAGCAACCATTCAAATACCGGTGGGTCAAACGAAAACCTGATGATTGCGGTTTCCCCGGCCACCATAGATTCGGCCAGTAAACCGGAAACAGAATATGCCAACCTGAGGGTCGACAGTCAGGCAATAGCCGCCATTGAAACCAACAGGGTGAAAATGGAGATGGAAAAAACTGCTTTGAAACATGCCGCAGAAATAAAAGCAGGCCAGGCTTTCCTGAAAAGAAATGAGATGAAGAATCTGGAGATAATGAATGAACTATCGCAGGTTACCGAGATGCATGAATATCATTTTCAAAAATCGTCTTCGCGCATTGAAAAGGGCGGTCTTGAGAGACTGGACAGCAGCATTCAAAAATATATAGATGCGCCGCAAAGCTTTACTCAAATAATTGTACTGGGCTTTACCGATAGCCGCGGAACGAAACTGAAAAATGTGAAGCTGGGCCTGAAACGCGCGGAAAGTTTAAAAGCATTACTGGTTAAGAAAGGCATACCTGCTGAAAAAATAACGGTTGCATCTTTTGGTTCAGAATTGCCCATTGGCTCCAATGATACCAATGAAGGCAGGTTCCGTAACCGCAGGGTGGAACTAAATGTACTGGGCACTACCCTGAGTCCGCCCGGCGCGACCGGCAGCTAAACAGGCACAATAATCAAAAGAAAGGAAATAGACGACGAAACAATCAGCGGTACAACAAAAAGGCTAAATAATTGTCAACGATATTCCCCGAAGGGTGGTTCCAGCGAACTACCCTTTTTTTATGCAGACCCCTCTAAATTTACTTCGATTTTCCATTGCAGGTTACCGTTGTATCAGTTTTTCCTGGTTGCCCACACTTCCCTGATTTTATAATAGAAAATAACAAAGGATGCCAAAGAAGAAACGGCATTGGCCAGCGTAACCGGCAGATCGCCCTTTAGCAGACCATATACCAGCCAGGATACCGTACCTGAAAACATCAGGGTATACATGGGCAGCGACAGGTCGCCGGTAGATTTTGTTTTGACTGTTTTTATTACCTGTGGAAAAAAAGCTGTGGTGGTTAAAAATGCTGCCAGCAGGCCGATGGATTCAACAAAATGCGTCATGGTAAAATAATAATGCGGGCAAGATACGCAATGTATAAGCGCTGCAGGCAGAATGGCAGGTTACCGGCTTGTGAAGGTTTTACTGGTCTCAGTCGGCCTGTGTTCTGCTTGTTTTATATTATATGATGGTAAGGCCGGTTTTCAGCCGGCGCATACCGGCTTAGGTTAAACCGTATTCTTCAATTTTCCGGTACAGGGTAGTAAGGCCAATGTTAAGCAGTTTGGCGGTTTCGGTCTTGTTGCCCCTGGTATGATTGAGTACACGTTGGATATGAAGTTTTTCCACGCTTGCCAGGTCAAACGCTGAAAGATTTTGCGGTTTATAGTTGATAAGCTGAAGTTCTATTGGCAGGCTGTCTACAGACAATTGCGGACCCGTGGCCAAAATAACGGCCCTTTCCATAATGTTTTTCAGTTCACGGATATTTCCTTTCCAGTCGTGCTGTTGCAGGCGCTCAATAAACTCGCTGCTCATGCTGTTTATCTGTGTATTGGCCTTTTGTGAAAAGAGGGTAAGAAAATGCGCGGCCAGTACCGGAATATCTTTTTTTCTTTCGCGCAATGCGGGCAATGTAATGGTAAAAACATTAATGCGGTAAAACAGGTCTTCCCTGAATTTTCCTTCTTTTACATCATTTTCAAGATTCCTGTTGGTGGCTGCAATAACACGTACGTTTATTTTGGTGGATTTGGTGTCGCCTACTTTAATAAATTCATTTGTTTCCAGTACCCGCAGCAGTTTCGACTGCAGGTCGATATTCATTTCTCCAATTTCATCAAGAAATAAAGTGCCGGTGGAAGCTTCTTCAATCAGCCCTTTTTTGTCTTTCGTTGCACCGGTAAAAGCGCCCGCTTTGTGGCCAAATATTTCGCTCTCAAGTAGTTCTTTGCCAAAGGCGCTGCAATTAAGGGCCATAAAAGGATTGCCGGTGCGCTTGCTGCCATTGTGAATGGCCTGGGCAAATACTTCTTTACCTGTTCCTGTTTCACCCAGCAATAAAACGGTGGCGTTTGTGGGTGCCACTTTTTTAGCCAGCGATATGGCTTCGGTAATAATAGCCGATTCTCCTAAAATGCTTTCAAAACCATATTTTTTTCCCACCTGTTGTTCCAGTCGCTCAATGCGTTTTTGCAATTGCACTTTTTCCATGGCCCGGTTCAGCAATGGTATTATTTTATCGTTATCATCTCCTTTGGTAATATAATCGAATGCACCGTTTTTCATGGCCTGCACACCATCGGCTATATTGCCATAGGCAGTCAGCAACACAATTTCTGTAAGGGGAAATTTTTGTTTAACGGCATTCACGAAGTCCACGCCCGTACCGTCTGGCAACTTTACATCGCAAAGCAAAACGTCGATGTTCTCTTTTTCCAGCATTTTCAAACCGGTCTTTAAGTTGCCGGCTTCAAAAACAGTAAATCCTTCCAGCCTGATGATACGGCTTAACAGCGCCCTCAGCTTTTCTTCGTCATCAATTAGTAAAATATTTCCCGTCATGGTTATTATTATTGGCGCCAAAACTACGATTGTTTCACACAAAGCGCACAAACGCGGCTGGTTTCGCGGCGGGTTTCACGCAGCGAACACGGCGGGGCAGCGGACGCAACAAAAGACTTCTGCCTCGCTGCGCTCTTTGCTCCTCTGCCGTCTTTGCGAGAAACCAGCCGCGAAACCAGCCGATTCGGACAAAACGTTCGGTACCGGACATTTTGGGCAACCCCGTTTTATACAATCAGTTGATAATAAATTTTTTGTATCTGGCATTTGTATTGAAACGTAATGGATCAAATAATTTTGTATGGACAAGGCCATTGAGGAAGAAGTTACCGCCCGTAAAAAAAGAAAAACAATTGTCGTTGTTTCCATACTGGTCGCTGTACTCATTGCAGCAGTAATGCTGGTGCGTTCTTCACTGGTTTCTGTTGTAAAAAAATCCGTCATCACCACCGCCGTGGTTGAAAGGGGCGATATTGAAAATACCATTACGGCTTCGGGAGAAATATTGCCCGAATTTGAAGCCACCATTACCAGCCCTATAAACGCATCCGTTCAGAAAGTAATTATCGATGCGGGCAGTAAAGTAAAAAGCGGTGAGTCTATTCTTATGCTTGATAAGTCCGCTTCGCAAACCGAATTCGAAAAACTAAAATTTCAACTTGCTTCCAAAGAAAACGAAATAAAAAAATTAAAACTGGAACTCGACAAAAGTTTTTATGACATCAAATCCAGCAACGATATCAAACAGCTCCGCATTAATAGTCTTGAAGCCGATGTAGAAAACGCCAAACGTTTGTTTAAAGCCGGCGGCGGTACCAGGGAAAGCATTGAACAGGCCGAGCTGAACCTGAAAGTAGCCAAACTGGAAAAACAGCAACTGGAAAATGAAATTAAAAGCAAGCAGCAGACCATGCAGGTTGAAATGAGGGAGGCTGAAATCGCGGCCGCCATCCAGGCCAATGATTTGCATGAACTGGAACGCAAACTGCAACTGGCCAATATTGTAGCCAGCAGGAACGGCGTAGTTACCTGGGTAAATAAAAACCTGGGTACGGCTATACATGAGGGTGATGCGCTGGCACGCATTGCCGATTTGGGAAGTTTTAAAGTGCAGGGCAGCATTTCCGATACCTATCTTGATCAGCTGCACAATGCCATGTCTGCCATTATCCGCATCAATGAAACACAGTTAAGGGGAACAGTGGTTAATATTCAGCCTTCGGTTCAAAATGGTATTGTATCGTTTGTCATCCAGCTGGGTGAACAAAACAATCAATTGCTGCGCCCCAATATGAAAGTGGATGTATTTCTTGTAACTGCCGCCAGGAAAAATGTATTGCGGGTAGCCAACGGGCCTGCGTTCAGGGGGGCATCTTCGCAGGATATATTTGTATTGAACCAGGGAAAAGCGGAGCGAAAAACGGTTCACACCGGTATGACCAATTTCGATTACGTAGAAGTGCTGGATAACCTGAAACCGGGCGATGTAATTATTACTTCCGACATGAGCGCCTATAAAAATACAAAAGAGCTTACCATCAACAATTGATTTAATGACAAGGCAAATTATTTACACACTGGTTTGTATGTTGCTTTTAAGAAAGGCTTGTGCCAATCAGGGCAATGATACCCTTACGCTTAGCCTGCAGCAGGTGGTAGCTATGGCTAAAAACAAATCCATCGAATCAAAACAGGCCATTACAACAAAAGAGACAAAATACTGGCAGTACCGTACTTTTCGTTCCAACTACCAGCCGCAATTATCCCTTGCCGGCACATTGCCCGGGTACAACAAAACATTTACACAGGTAGTGCAGCCCGATGGTACCATACAGTTTCAACCCATACACAACGATAACTCATCACTCAACCTGTCCTTTAGCCAAAGTATTGCTGCAACAGGTGCCACTGTTTTTGGAACAACCCAGCTGCAGCGGTTCGATGATTTTGACAGGAAAAATGTTTTGTACAACAGTGTGCCATTTGGCATAGGATACAGCCAACCCATGTTCCAGTTTAACCAATTGCGCTGGGACAAAAAAATTGAACCGCTGAAATTTGAGGAAAGCAAGCAGGCTTATATTGAATCAATGGAACAAATAGCCATCAGGGCAAATGGTTATTTTTTTGATTTGCTGCTGGCCCAGGTAAATTTCCAGATTGCAGCCACCAATCTTGCCAATACCCAAAACATACTGCGCATTGCCCGCGAAAAATTTGAGATTGGAAAAATTTCAAGAAATGAAATACTGCAGTTGCAACTGGAATTGCTGAAAGCACAAAAAGCGCTGGGCATTGCAAAGCGCGATATGGAAATTGCCACTTTGAACCTGCGTGCATATACCGGCTTGCAGCAAACGGATAAAATTAATTTATCATTGCCCGAAGCCATTATTGATATGCAGGTAACATCGGAGAAAGTGCTGGCTGAAGCCTATGCCAACCGGAGCGATGCCATTGCATTTCTGCGTCGTATAGCAGAAGCCAACAGGGATGTGGCCAAAGCAAAGGGCGACAATGGCCTGAACGCCACACTAACAGCCAGACTGGGCTATTCAAAAAGTGCGGCCACCGTACCAAAGGTTTATCAGTCGCCCCAGGATCAGCAGCTGGTGCAATTGTCTTTTGATATTCCTATCCTTGACTGGGGAAGGTCAAAATCGAGAACCAGGACGGCGCAGGCCAACCTGCAGTTTACCAAATATGCGGTAGAGCAGGATAAACAGATTTTTGCGCAGCAGATCATTACACAGGTTACCTTGTTTGATATGATGAAGGAACAATTATATCTAACCGCCAGTGCAGACAGTATTGCCACCGAAAAATACCAGATAGCAAAAGACCGGTATGTACTGGGTAATCTTAGTATAACAGATCTTAGCATTGCCTTCCAGGAAAAAGACCAGGCAAAAAGAGACTATATTTCTGCGCTGCGCGATTTTTGGGGAGCATATTACCAGCTAAGATATCTTTCATTGTATGATTTTGAGCGGAATGAGAAAATCGTATATAAATAAAATGAGGAAATGTGACAAATGTGATGAATGTGGAAATGAAGGAATAATGAAGTATATGAGGGCTTCCAAGAATAAATGAAATCAGACATCGAAAAATCAGACATCAGACATTAAAATAAATTTTTACAAATGATAAAACTACAAAACATTCAAAAAGTTTACCGGACCGATACCGTAGAAACGCAGGCCCTGAACAGTATCAGCCTTGATATTGCCAAAGGAGAATTTTTATCTGTTATGGGCCCTTCGGGTTGTGGCAAAAGCACATTGCTGAATATTATGGGTTTATTGGACATGCCTTCAAAAGGCGCTGTAAGAATAGACGAACAACCCACAGAAAAATTATCAGATACAGAACTGGCCCATTTCAGGAATAAAAAGCTCGGTTTTATATTCCAGAGCTATCACCTCATTAATGATTTGAAAGTGCTGGACAATGTGGAATTGCCGCTATTGTACAGAAGCAGCTCTTCATCGCTGCGTACAGAACTGGCAAAAGAGGCGCTGGCAAAAGTTGGGCTGAGTAACCGGATGAAACATTTCCCCTCGCAATTATCGGGCGGACAAAAACAGCGCGTCGCTATTGCAAGAGCCATTGTGGGTAAGCCTGAAATTATACTGGCAGATGAGCCAACAGGTAATCTTGACAGTGCCATGGGAAATGAAATAATGGATATACTCATTCACCTGAACCGCACCGAAGGCACAACGATTGTAATGGTTACGCACGATGAAAACATGGCTAAGAAAACACACCGCCTGGTAAGATTATTTGATGGTTCGCAAGTGCAGTAAAAAATGTGGTAATGTGGTAATGTGAATAGTGTGAAAATGAAGAATGCCACAAATAATTGTTAATGGATTGCCCCGCTGAAATCAGATATCATCACATCAGACATCAGAAATTATTCTTTTATGTTGAAAAATTATTTCAAAATCGCCATAGCCGTATTAAAAAGAAGAAAGTTTTTCACTTTCATCAGTCTTTTCGGCATTAGTTTCACTATTACCATACTAGTGGTGCTTACCGCCTTTATTGATAAAGTGATCAATGATAAATACCCGGATAAAAAAAGAGATCGGTTATTGTTTGTAAATGGTATAGAACAACGGGGTCCCCAGGCTATGAACGGAAGCGCCGTATCATTTTATTTTTTCACGCATTATGTTTCTACCCTGAAGACGCCCTATAAAATGGCCATTTCATCCAGGTTTGAAGGCACCAACACTTATGTCAATAATAAAAAAGTTGCTATTAATTACAAGTACACCAACGATACTTTCTGGGAGGTACTCGATTTTGATTTTTTGGAAGGCAAGCCTTACACCAAACAGCAGAACGATAACGGAGAACACGTATGTGTTATCTCAGAAGATATTAAAAAAGCCTACTTCGGGGACCTGCCTTCTGTTGTTGGGAAATACATTGAAGCCGACAATGTTCAATACCGCGTAAATGGAGTGGTTAGAAATGTGCCTATTACCACATATATGCTCTATAGCGACATATACCTGCCGTATTCAGCAGCAAAGATCGATTACAAATCAAACACTTCTTACGGTGGCCCCAATATGATAATACTGATGGCGGAATCGGCCGCTGATATTCCAAAAATTCAGAAAGAGTTTGAAGAAATGGTGAGCCGCCTGCCCATGAGCGATAAAATGTTCAATAAAATTTATTGCCATGCAGATACATTCATTACCGGCTATGTAAGAACAGGCAATGAAGAGCAATCCGGTGTAGTGATAGCGTTGACGGCCATTTTCATTTTTGTTTTACTGGTCATGTTGCTGCCCACGCTGAACCTGGTTAATATAAATATTACCCGCATCATGGAACGGTCTTCAGAAATTGGTGTGCGCAAGGCATTTGGTGCGTCTTCCAGGACCCTTATCTACCAGTTTATTGTCGAAAACCTTATCCTTACTTTCCTGGGCGGGTTGATAGGAATTGTGCTGTCTTATTTTATCATCCGTATAATTAACAGTGCCAATTTAATCGACAACGTGGTACTATCGCTGAATATGACCGTATTGCTATTCGCTTTCTTAACCTGTCTCATTTTTGGCCTGCTGTCCGGCGTTTATCCCGCATGGCGCATGTCTAAATTAAATGTGGTAAACGCGTTAAAAGCATCCTGAAGCATATTAACAATCAACCGATCATCCAGTCAACTAATCAACCAGTCAACTAATCAACATATGATAAGGCATTTATTTAAAATGATCTGGAACAAGAAAAAACAGAACGCTTTACTGATTTCAGAGATGCTGATCTCTTTTCTTGTTTTGTTTGCCGTGTTTACCCTGCTGGTATTTGATTACCAGAATTATAAAAAACCGCTGGGGCTTGACTATGAAAATGTATGGCTGGTGACTTACAACAATGCTGTAAAAACAACCAATTCAGACTCGCTTACCCTGTTTTATGAATCCCTGCGGCAAACGGTAAAGTCGCTGCCGGAAGTAAAGGAAATTAGTTTTGTAAACGACAACGTTCCTTTTTCAGGCAATACAAGCCAGGGCGGGTTCACCTATAACAAAAAGCACATCAATCACCTGAACTATCATGTGGTTGAAGATGGCTACGCCGCTGTTTTGAGTGTCAAAATGGAGGAGGGGCGTTGGTTCAACAAAACGGATGCCGCGGCAAAGAATGAAGCCGTTGTAATAAATGCATCGCTGAAGGAGCAATTGTTTGGCAATGAAACCGCAGTAGACAAATTGATCGGCAATGACGATGATAAAAATAAAATGAAGATAATAGGTGTTATGCAGGATATGAAAGATAAGGGCGATTATACCCGGGCAGGTATTGCTATTTATCACCGGGCAGATACCAGCGCGTTTCATTCGCTGGGCAGAATCCTGGTTAGCGTCTCACCCAATGCAACTGCTGCTTTTGAAAGCCGGTTGTACAAAACACTGGCAAACGCCATGAAAAATTCAAATGTAGAGATTGCCCATTTGACCGATATGCGGAAGAATATCAATTATTTCGCATTGGTGCCCATGATTGTAATGATTATTGTTGCCGGTTTTCTTGTTATCAATGTATCAATGGGGCTGTTTGGCATTTTATGGTACAATATCAATAAACGCAGGGGAGAAATAGGTTTGCGCCGGGCTGTGGGTGCCAGCGGCCGCGCAGTTACCCTGCAGTTGATTGGTGAGGCCATGGTGGTAGCCACATTTTCACTGATCATCGGCGCTTTTTTTGCCGTGCAGTTCCCGTTGCTCAATGTGTTCGACCTTTCTTCAAACACTTATTTAATTGCACTTGCTTTATCAATTGTTTTTATTTACTTGCTGGTGCTGGTTTGTGCTTTGTATCCCGGCCGGCAGGCGGCTGCCATTTATCCGGCTGTTGCACTGCATGAAGATTAATGGTTTGGTTGATTGGTTGATTGGTTAATTGGTTGATGGTCATAGCAGCGGTCAACTGTAATTAGTGTTTATTGGTGTTGATTCGTATTCATTAGCGTCTATTGGTGTTTATTTGTGTTTATGATTTTAATAATTGATGATGATATTGCGGTCCGGACTTCCTTACTGCTGTTACTGCAGCAGAATGGCTATAAAACTGCCAGTGCAGACAGCGCTGATGCGGCGCTGAATTTTTTGAGGCATGAACGCCCTTCATTAATCATACTGGATCTTAATTTTTCAATTGAAACCAGCGGCGATGAGGGCATGGAATTATTGCGGCAGATAAGAAAGCTGCATGCTGCAGTACCGGTTGTCCTTATTACAGGCTGGGCTACCATCCAGTTGGCGGTTACAGGCATGAAGCTGGGGGCCAATGATTTTATTAACAAGCCATGGAGCAATGAATACCTGCTGCAAACCATCGCCGATCTGCTGAATCTGCAGGAAAAGAAAACCGAAACACGCAGCCGCAAAAAACTGGATAGCCTGTACAATTTTCAGCATATCATTGGCGAAGACCCCGCCATACTGGAAATGCTGGATACCGTTGGAAGAATAGCACCCACCAATGCATCTGTTTTGATTACGGGCGAAAGCGGAACCGGCAAGGAACTGATAGCAGAAGCCATTCACCAGAATAGCCTGCGCAGCAACAAACCTTTTGTAAAAGTGAACCTGGGCGGTATTTCCGCCACTTTGTTTGAAAGTGAAATGTTTGGACATGTACGTGGTGCGTTTACAGATGCACGTTACGACAGGGTGGGCCGTTTTGAAATGGCCAATAAGGGTACCATTTTTTTGGATGAAATAGGCGACCTGGACAGTGCCAGCCAGGTAAAGCTGCTGAGGGTGCTGCAGGACAGAACCTATGAAGTACTGGGCAGCAGCCGCACCAAAACAGTAGATACAAGAATTGTTTGTGCCACCAACCGGCACCTGGAAGATATGGTTAGCAAACAAAGTTTCCGGGAAGATCTTTTATACCGCATAAACCTTATTACCCTTAAACTTCCGGCATTGAAAGACAGGCCGGGCGATATTCCGTTACTGGTTGATTTTTTTATGGGGAACCTGCGCGACATTTACAACCGGCCGGCACTCAGCATCAGCAACGAAGCCATGAAATGGTTGCAGCATTTACCCTTGCCCGGCAATATCCGGCAGCTAAAAAACCTTGTAGAGCGTTCGGTGCTCGTAAGCAAAAAAGATTATCTTGATGTGGCGGATTTTCAATCACAGGTGGAAACATCGCCCAAAAAAAACGGCCGGTTGCAGTTGCCGGAAGTGGGCAGCATAACGCTGGATGAACTGGAAACACAGATGATCCGAAAGGCAATGGATTTTCATAAAAACCGTATTACCCGTGTAGCAAAAGCATTGGGCATCACCCGCAGCGCACTGTACCGCCGCCTGGAAAAATACAATATTCCATACGATGAAGCTTCGGACTAAATACATTCTTTTCATTGGAACGATTCACCTCGTTGCGCTTGTACTAAGTTTTTATATTTTTCAGCAGAATAAACTGCTTTTTATTGCTTCCGAAGTACTAATCCTGATTTCTGTTTTACTCTCCTGGCAGTTATACCGTCAGCTGCTTCAGCCATTAAAAACATTGTTGCAGGGTGCAGACGCCATCCGCGACCGCGATTTCAACACAAAATTTTTGCCCACCGGTAAATATGAAATGGACGAGTTGATTAATATATACAATGCTATGATGGATCAGTTAAGACAGGAACGCACCCAACAGGAACAACAGCATTTTTTCCTGGAAAAGCTTATCCATACTTCTCCCACCGGCATTGTCATTTTAGATTATGATGAAAATATAAGACAGGTCAATCCGCGCGCACTTCAATTACTGGGATTGGAAGAAAAAGAGATACTCGGTAAGCGAACAGATAGTATAGCAAACGCGGTGTTGCAGGAAATCAGCAGGTTGCCGGCGGGTGGCAACAAAACAATCAATCCGGGAGGGGCTGGTACTTATAAATTGCATAAATCGCATTTTATTGACAGGGGATTTGCCCGGCATTTTGTAATGATTGAAGAGCTGACGGCAGAAATACTGGCGGCAGAAAAAAAAGCTTACGGCAAGGTAATCCGCATGATGGCGCATGAGGTAAACAATACGATCGGTCCCGTCAATTCCATCCTTTCATCCACCCTGCAGTCGAAACAAAATGACAACAGTATCAGCAATGCCCTGCAGGTAGCCATTGATCGCAATAACAGTCTGAATATTTTCATGCGCAATTTTGCAGATGTGGTAAGGCTGCCGGTTGCCAACAAGAAAAACATCGACCTCCACCAGTTGATTCAGCAAATAGCCCGGCTAATGGAGTTAAAAGCAGGAGAGAAATCAATTGGCTTTATTTTCAACTTTCATACATCGCCCATGCTGATAACCGCCGACACGCACCAAATGGAGCTGGTGCTGATTAATATAATAAAGAACGGTATAGAAGCCATCGGGGAAAAAGGAACCGTAACATTTATTACGCGCCAGGCACCCCTGCAACTCATTGTACGGGACAGCGGCAGGGGCATCCCGGAAGCCAGGGCCGATCAAATGTTCACCCCATTTTTTAGTACCAAACCAGATGGACAGGGCATAGGTCTTACACTTACAAAGGAAATATTGGTTGAACATGGATTCCCGTTTTCCTTAAAAACCAACGAGCCGGGTGTAACAGATTTTGTCATCAATTTTGAATAGCCACTGCCCCGGTCCCCTCAGCTTTACGCCAGCAGCCTCATTATATAAATTACCGTACAATGGGGTGTTCAGTTTTGAATAACCTGAAACATTTTGCATAAGATCCTGGCCTAAACCAGGCAAGTCCCCTCTTTTGTTGAACCGGACCGGTTTATCGTAAAACCACCATCAAAAACACCCGGATATTTGCTGTTCTCACCGGCAATTACTTCAAAAATCATAAAACGTATTTTATACACTTATTTTAGCTATTTTCGGCACTCCAATTTTTTTATCTTTCAAAAAATTTAAAAATGAGAACGATTGCCTGTTTACTTTCAGCCACTATTTTTTTAACAATCACCCATATGAGCTGTACAAATGCACCCACTACAACAGAAGAAACACCAGCTGCCGCAAAAGCTGTAACCAGACAGGATTTTGGCCAGGCCGATGGCAAGCCCGTTTACCTTTTTACACTTACCAACAAAAGCGGTACCCAGGTAAAAATTACCAACTATGGCGGTATCGTTACCTCATGGAGGTCGCCCGATAAGAATGGCATCAACAGCAGTATTGTGCTGGGTTTCGACAGCCTCAGCGGCTACCTGGCAAAGCCGCCTTATTTCGGCGCACTGGTGGGACGGTACGGGAACCGTATTGCAAAAGGCAAATTCAAGATTGGCGATACCACTTATACATTGGCCACCAATAATGGAAAAAATCATTTGCATGGCGGATTGAAGGGATTTGACAAACAGGTATGGGATGCCAGTATGGTAGACAGTATACCCGCACTTACCCTGTATTATGTAAGCAAGGATGGCGAGGAAGGGTATCCCGGCAACTTAAAGGTTACGGTGGTGTATACCCTGAGCGATGACAATGAACTGGGAATAGAGTACAGTGCAGAAACAGACAAGCCGACGCCTGTAAATCTTACCAATCACAGCTATTTTAATTTAAGTGGCAATGTTGCCAACACCATTTTGAATGAAACATTAAAAGTTGATGCTGATTTTTATACACCCGTTGATTCTACATTGATTCCAACAGGTAAATTATTACCGGTTAAGGGTACCCCATTTGATTTTACCACTGCTACGGCAATCGGCGAGCGTATTGCAAAAGTGCCCGGTGGTTACGACCATAATTTTGTGCTGAACAGCAAAGACGGTTCGTTGAAGCTGGCCGCTGTTCTTACAGATTCAATCAGCGGAAGAAAACTGGAAGTATACACCACGCAGCCAGGCCTTCAATTTTACACCGGCAATTTCCTGGATGGAAGCATTAAGACAAGCGATGGTAAATCCATTATTAAAAATGCAGCATTGTGCCTCGAAACACAGCATTTTCCTGATTCGCCCAATGAACCATCTTTTCCTTCCACTATCTTAAAACCAGGCGAGCGTTACCATAGCATTACAAAATATAAATTGTCCGTGCATTAGGATGGGGATTAGGAATTGGGAATTTGACGATGCGCGAAAGCCTAATTCCCAATTCCAGTAATAACAGTACTTATGAAACCAGGCGCTTTCCTCTTCGACCTCAACGGCACTATGATAGATGATATGGAATACCATGTAAACGCATGGTATGATATATTGAACAATGATCTGAAAGCCGGTTTAAGCTGGCCCCAGGTTAGGGAACAGACCTATGGAAAAAACAGCGAGCTGCTGGTGCGTGTTTTTGGTGAGGGAAAGCTGGACGACGCCAGGATGAACGAATTGTCTTTCGAAAAGGAAAAGCGGTACCAGCAAACTTATCTTTCCAGCCTGCAACTGATACCCGGCCTGGAGTCATTTATGAGCCGGGCCCGGGCAAATAAGATTCCTATGGCTATTGGCTCTGCCGCTGTTAGGTTTAATATTGATTTTGTGCTGGACAACCTGCACATTCGTGACCGGTTTGCCGCTATTGTAAGCGCAGATGATGTGGCAATCAGTAAGCCGCACCCGGAGACTTTCCTGAAGGCTGCCAGGTTGTTGGGCGTGCCTTCCTGCGACTGTGTTGTTTTTGAAGACGCCCCAAAAGGCGTAGAAGCAGCGCTGAATGCGGGTATGAAAGCAGTTGTGCTGACCACTATGCACGCGGCGGAAGAATTTGACGCATATTCAAATATACTTGTATTTGTAAACGACTATGAAGACCCCATTTTAAGCAAGCTTTTTGGGTAATTCAGCATAAAACGCCCGAAACCGGGAAGGCAAGGGTAAAAAATAAATGTTAAGTTGACACTTATTTTAAAATAATTCCTATCTTGGTTGCTCATTAGCTTGCCAGCAATCATTTATGAAAGAAGCCTTTGTAATAGGAGTAGATTATGGAACTGACTCCGTTCGCTCTGTAATTGTCAATACCCGCAGTGGTGAGGAACTTGTTTCGGCTGTTTATTATTATCCCAGGTGGAGGGATGGCCTGTTCTGCAATGCGGCGTTGAACCAGTTTCGCCAGCACCCGCTGGATTATATAGAGGGACTGGAAAACACCATAAAGGAATGTTTACAAAAAGCGGGTGCCGCAGTGGCAGCCGGGGTAAAGGGTATTTCCATAGATACCACAGGTTCTACACCTGTGGCGGTGGATGCTGCCGGTACACCGTTGGCATTATTGCCGGGTTTTGAAAATAATCCCCACGCCATGTTCGTGTTGTGGAAAGATCATACGGCTGTAAAAGAAGCCGCTGAGTTAAACGATCATGCCACAAAATTTCCTGTCAATTACCTGCAGTTTGTAGGCGGCATTTATTCATCTGAATGGTTTTGGGCCAAGCTGCTGCGCATACGAAGGCAGGATGAGGCCGTGAGAAATGCCATGTATTCATGGGTAGAACATTGTGACTGGATTCCCTTTCTTTTGACCGGGGGTACCGATGTACATGCTATGAAAAGAGGGGTTTGTTCTGCCGGCCATAAAGCACTTTGGGCAAAAGAGTTTGGCGGCCTTCCGCCCGATGATTTTTTTGCTTCCTGGGATGTTTTGCTAAAAGGCTTTACAAAAAAATTATTTGCTGAAACCTGCAGTGCAGATAAAGCTGCCGGCATTATTTCGAAAGAATGGGCCGGAAAGCTGGGTTTACCGGAAGACGTGGTGATTGGCGTTGGTGCGTTTGATGCGCATATGGGCGCCGTAGGCGGCCAGATAGAACCCTATCATTTAAGCAAGGTAATGGGTACTTCAACCTGCGATATGCTGGTGGCGCCCGTGGCCGAAGTAGGCGATAAACTAATAAAAGGTATTTGCGGCCAGGTGCCGGGTTCCATTATTCCCGGAATGATGGGAATGGAAGCCGGTCAGTCGGCATTCGGTGATGCCTATGCCTGGTTTAGAAATATACTGGCATGGCCGCTGCAACATATTTTAACCCAGACTTCGCTGGCAGACAAGCAAACAATTACCGCCCTGCAAAATGAGGTAATTGCAAAAATTATTGCTGAACTCAGTAAAAGCGCAGCTTCGTTACCGTTAGAAGAAAACAGCGAGCTGGCTACCGACTGGCTGAATGGACGGCGTACGCCAGATGCAAATCAACTGCTGAAAGGCGCATTTACAGGTTTGAATCTGGGCACAGACGCACCAAAAATGTTTAAGGCATTGGTGGAAGCAACCTGCTTTGGTGCAAAGAAGATTGTAGACAGGTTTAATGATGAGGGCATACCTGTAAAAGGTTTGATTGGCCTGGGCGGGGTAGCAAAAAAATCGCCTTTTATTATGCAAATGATGGCCGATGTAATGGATATGCCAATCCGTATCCATAAATCTGAACAAACCTGTGCATTGGGCGCAGCTATGTTTGCGGCCACCGCAGCAGGGCTGTTTCCCAGGGTGGAAGATGCCATGCAGGTAATAGGGCAGGGTTTTGATGCAGAATATTTCCCCAACGCTAAAAACACGCCGGTCTATAAAAAGCGATATGGAAAATATACGGAGTTGGGAAACTTTATTGAAAGCAAATCGCTATAATCTATTGTAAATTTTGAATGATGTATTTTAAATGCGTTTGCGCAGACAGGTAATTCAAAATTTAAAATTCAAAATACAGAATTTCTGGCATCATGAGTAAATACGAACACATACAGGAAGCCGCTTATAAGGCCAATATGCAATTGCCAAAGCTGGGCCTGGTATTATTTACATTCGGAAACGTAAGCGCCGTTGATAGAGAGATGGGTGTATTTGCCATTAAACCCAGTGGTGTTCCATACGAAGATTTAACACCCGGCAAAATGGTGATTGTAGATTTTGACGGCAATACGGTAAAAGGCAAACTGCGTCCTTCTTCTGATACAAAAACACATGCTGTTTTATATAAACACTGGGAAAAAATTGGCGGCATTGTACACACGCATTCTACCTATGCCAC
>Ga0068860_100001456_pt1 | contig 25603 bp, 25 predicted proteins | sample KBSSwiS32_FD_66597 | JGI IMG/M metagenome (GOLD analysis project Ga0068860, IMG submission 66597) | Switchgrass rhizosphere microbial communities from Kellogg Biological Station, Michigan, USA - KBS Switchgrass S3-2 | ecosystem: Host-associated > Plants > Roots > Rhizosphere > Soil ...
GTGCCCATGTTCCAGCTCATGCCGCCGGCGATGAACGGGCACAGGCTGCTGCTCTGCTTGCCCTCGGTCATGTCACGTCGGCCCACCAGCGTGCCGTCGGGCTTGATGTCCTGCACGAAGTTGATGTTCTTGATCAGGCGCCAGACGTTTTGCACCTTGGCGTTGCGGTCGTAGACGAAAACGAAGCCGCTTTTGTTGGGGTGCACGGTGTACTTCTTGCCGTCTCGCTCGAGCATGATGAACTCGCCCGTCGCGCTGTCGAAGTCCCACGCGTCGTGAGGCAACTCCTGGTGGTAGCTTTTGAGCCTGCCGGTGTCGGGGTCGAGCAGAATCACCGACGTCGTGTACAGGTTGTCGCCCGGACGAGCGCCCTTGGTCTTGTAGTCCGAGCCCGACCAGTCGTACAGCGGTGCCGGGTTCGCGGTGCCCCACCAGACCGTGTTGGTCTCCGGGTCGTAGCCGCCCGGCATCCATCCGCCACCACCCCCCACCTTCCACGAGTCGTTGAGCCAGGTGTTGCGGGCGTCGCCGTTGTTCGGCTCGCCACCCGCGGTGTAGAAGCGCCACAACTGACGACCCGTCTTGGCGTCGACGCCGAAGATCGGCCCGCGATCGGGCCATTCGCCGCCTTGCGCGCCGATGATGACCTTGTCCTTGACGAGCAACGGCGCGCCGGTGAAGCCGACGGTCAGCTTCTCGGAGTTGACCAGTTTGGTCTCCCACGCGAGCTTGCCGGTCTTCATGTCGATCGCGGCCAGCTTGCCGTCGAGCGTGCCCATGTAGATGTTGCCGTAGCCGATCGCGATGCCGCGGTTGTACGGCGAGTGCGTCTGCTTGGCGACCAGGTCTTCGTTGAGCTTCTGCTTGTACTGCCACAGCACCTCGCCGGTGGCGCCATCGAGCGCCCACACCTGGTTGTACGAGCCGGAGTAGTACAGCACGCCATCGACCGCCAGCGGATACGACTGCAAGCCGCGCACCGAGCGGCTCGCCACGTGCGACCACGCTTCGGTCAGGTTCTTCACGTTGCCGGTGTTGATGTCGGTCAGACCGCTGTAGTGCCACGACGCGTAGCTGCCGTGGTAGGTCATCCAGTTGCCGGGCTCGCTGTCGGCCTTGGCCAGGCGGTCGGACGTGACGTCGGCGCCAGGGCTCGCCATGGACGCGCTGCTGGATGTCGATGTCGGCGAGGTGGTGCAGCCGGCGGCCATCAGGGCCGCCACGACGGTCAATGCCGAGTGACGCAGTTTCATGATGTCTCCTCGTTGTTGACCCCGTCGGGGACCCTCTTTGAGCGAAACGGCGAGGGCCGTCACAGCCGGGGAGCGTGTTTATACGCCCCGCAACTTCGCGCCGCGAGGCTATTTGCGCAACAGGGATTTCCGGTCAGCGCGCTTGCATCTTCAGGCTGGTGGCCACCCACGGGCGTGCAAACCGCGCCCACGCGCTGACAGCCGCCGACAACCAGCCGAGCAGGCGATCGACCTGCGCGCTGCGGTTCTCGCCCGACAGGCACCAATGGCAGAAGTGCTCGCAATTGTTGCTGGCGATGCGGTAACTGTCTTCACCGAGCCGCGAGCGGGCGCGCGCCACCACGTCGGCCGGCGTGAAGCGGCGCGGCGAGTCGTCGCGCGTGCGCACGCCGCGGCCGCCAGCAAATTGCTCGAGCGACACTTCTTCCACCGGGCGGCAGGTGAGTGCCGCGCGCGACCAGCCGGCGTAGTGCACCACCCGTCCGCCGCCGATGTAGATGCCGTGGTGGGAGTAGCCGCGGCGTGGCGTGACCAAGTGGGCCCCGATCGCGAACGGCTCGCGCGCGGCCGCCGGCGTCAAGGCCGGCAAGTCGGGGCGGGTCGGGGCGTTCATGGCGGCGGTCTCGATGCGGTGTCATGGCTTGGCGCCATTGCATCGAGACCGCGCACGCCCGAAAAGTCGGTGCGTATCCCAGCGCGGGGCGTCCCCAGTTAGGGACGGCCCAGCGTGGCGGCGGGTGTGGTCGGGTCAGGCGGCTCGGCCGGCCCGACCACGGGATCACTTGGAGCTCATCTGCGCCATCGCCTTCTTCATCTCTTCGGGGGTCACGTCGCGCTTGTGGGTGGCGATCGACCACTTGTGGCCGAACGGGTCTTCCAGCTGACCGTAGCGGTCGCCCCAGAACTGATCAGCCAGCGGCATCGTCACCTTGGCGCCGGCGGCGACCGCGCGGGCGAACGCGGCGTCGACGTCGTCGACGTACAGGTGCAGCGTCACCGCCGAGCCGCCGAGCGACTTGGGGCTCTTGGCGCCGTGTTCGAGCATCTCGTCGACCAGCATCAACGTCGAGTCGCCGATCTTGACGGCCGCGTGCATGAGCCGGCCGTCGGGGCCGGGCATGCGGCCGGTCTCGACCGCGTTGAACGCCGCTTTGTAGAAGTCGATCGCCTTGGCGGCGCCGGTGCACACGATGTGCGGGCTCAGCGTGTGCATGCCCTCGGGAATTGGCTTGACGGAAGAAGTCGCCATGGTGGTGTCCTCGTCTGGAGTGGTGGGAGGGTGGGGCGCATTGGCGCCTCCGTGGCAATGACGGTTTGCCACGCGCCGGATCGACAGCCCGGTTCTTGTTCTAGGGGGTGCGAGGCCGGCGGCGCGCAGCGCACCGCGTGAGACCCGTCATCGTAGTGGCGTGCCGTGCCACGAGCCCTCACCTGACGAAGGACCCTGCATGCAACGAAGGATTCTCACTGTCGCGCTGCTCGCCGCCGCGATGTCCGCCACATGGGCCGCCAACAAGCAGCCCACGCTGGACGACGCGCAGCGCGCCTACCACTCGGGCCAGTTCGGGCGCTCGCTGGCGATGTTCGAGGCCCTGGCCGCACGCCACAACGCCGAAGCCGCCGAATGCGCCGGCTTCATGCTGCTGATGGGAGAGCCGATGTATGGCCCGCAAGTGCGGCGCGACGTCGAACGGGCAAAGGAATTCCTGGTGCAAGCAGCGGCAGCCGGGCGCGGCGGTGCCGGGTTCCTGCTCAACATGGTCGAGCGCACCGACTGACGGCGCGGTCGCGTCACGCGTGACCGTTGCCAGCGGACAGCGCCAACTCAATGCGGCGCGACGTGCCGCGGCCGACGCTGCCGGTGATCGCCACCGATGCGCCGGCGTCGAGCATGCGCGCGAAGGCCGTGCGCACTTGCTCCGACGACACTGCGCGCACGCGCTCCAGCTGCTCGGCCACGCCGCGCACGCGCGCCAGCGCGAACAGATCGAGCGCCGCGTCCTCCAGGCGCTGCGTCACGCGCTCGTGGTGGCGCAGCAGCCGCACGACCATCTGGTTGCGCGCGCGCTCCAGGTCCACGACGGCAACGCTGCCCGCGAGGTCGCACATCAGGCGACTGACCTGGCCGAGCACGGTATCGAGATGCTCGGGCGCGAACGACGCCTCGATCGCCAGCTGGCCGCCGAACTCGAAGCGGTCGGCGTTGCAGGCCGCGTGATAGACCAGCCCCCGCTTCTCGCGCAGCTCGGCCAGCAGCGGCGAGCTCATGCCGTCGCCCAGCACCGCGGCGGCCAGCTCGCCCGCCGCATCGCCATCGGCACGGCCACCGATCGGATAGCCCATCACGAGGTGCATCTGGCGGCCGACGTCCATGCGCTTGACGCGCGTGCCGCCGGCGTAGTCGGCCGCCGGCAACGCGTTGGGGCGGCCGCGCGGCATGTCGCCGAACGCCGCATCGGCGGCCTGCAGCACCGCCGCCGCGTCGATCGCGCCGGCTGCCGCCACCACGACGTTGGTGCCTGTGTAGTGCTGCAGCACGTGCTCGGCCAGCTGCTCGCGCGTGCAGCGCTCGATCACGCGGCGCTGCCCGATCACCGGCTGCGCGGCCGGGTGCGCGGCCCAGCAGGCGTGGTCGAACAGCTGGTAGGCGACGGTGACGGGGTCGTCCTCCACTTCGGCCACCTCCTGCAGCAGCACCTCGCGCTCGCGCGCCAGTTCGTCGGCCGGGAAGGTGGCGTGGCGCACGATGTCGGCCAGCATCGCGACAAAGCGCGGCGCATGCTCGCCCAACCCGCGCATGTGGTAGGCGGTGTGGTCCTTGTCGGTGTGCGCGTTGACCTCGGCGCCGAGCGTTTCGGCGTCGAGGTTCACGCGGTGCGCGTCGCGCTCATGCGTGCCTTTGAAGGCCATGTGCTCGAGCACGTGCCCGATGCCGTTGAGCGCCCGGCTCTCGTGCGCGCTGCCGACGCGCACGAACACGCTGACCCCGCCGGTCTGCAGGTGCCGCGCCGGCATCGCGGCCACCCGCACGCCGTTGGCCAGCGTGTGCAGGTGCAAGGCGTCGTCGGACAGGCTCACCCGGTGGGACGGTACACCAAAAGACGAATCCGTCTCACGCGTCGCTACAGCGGTGCCACGGGGATGCAGATCTGGCACTCGAACGCGCCGGTGGCCGGGTCGTAACGGGAGCCCACCGGGTAGTACTCGAAGCATGGGCGGTTGTCGAGTTGCAGTTGGCTGGCTGGCAACCAGTCGCGCAGCAAGTGCGTCCACGCGAGAAACACCTGCACGCTGGTGCCCTTGAAAGGCATCGTCGCGTAGCGACCGCCCGGCAGCACCGTGATCAACGCCGGGGCAGACGGCTGGTAGTCGTCTGCTACTTCGACGCAGGCGTCGTAGCGGCACTGGCCGGGATCGGTGATGCTCGGGTCGTCGTGGCTGATGCCGTAACGCGCGTGGCCCATCAGCCCATCGGCGGCCATCCAAGGCGCCACCTGCTCCATCCAGAAACGGGAAATCGGCTCGCCATACGGCCCGACATGCCGCATGTAGGCCACCCGCTGCGGCTTTCGTTCGATCAGTTTCACATCCATCGGAAGCTCCTGGGTTGACGGCAGGCTTCCAGTGTTGGCGAGCGGACCAGCGTGCGCCTGATCGGCGTTGCGTTCCGTCTGATCGCGCTTGCGTTGCGCCTGATCGCGCTTGCTGTGTGGAAAGGGCCGCGCGCGCCATGCGCTCGGCGAACAACCGAAGTGAGCCTTGAACGCGCGGGCGAATGCCTCGCCCGAACCGAACCCGACCGACAACGCCACCTGCAGCACCGACAGGCGCGGCTGTGCCGCCAGCCAGCTCGCAGCCTGTTCGACGCGCCGCCGGCGCAAGTAGTCACCGAGTGTTTCGCCGGTCCACGCGGCAAACAAGCGGTGAAAGTGATACGGCGAAAAATGCGCGACCTCGGCCAGCGAAGCCAGGTCGAGTGGCTGGTCGATGCGCCGATCGATGGCCTCGAGCACTCGATGCATTCGCCGCTCGTATTCGATGCGCGAACCGCTGGTATTCACCGATGTCCCGTGTGCCTCGTCGAAGCTGCGACCGATTGTGAACGAACGTCGCAACGCATCGGCGCGGCACCTCGGCGATGGGCACCGATGGTCTCGCATGTGAACCTGTAAGACCTTACAGATTGCCGATCGCTCAGGCCCGGGCTTCAATGCATCAGCGAGTTGTGAGAGGCAACGCCAATCCAACGATGCGTGTGACACCAGAACAAGGGCAAGAGGGGATCGGCAAGATGGGCGCAGCCGCTTCCGTGTGTTTGTGCGGCTCGATGTGGCGCACTGGGAACCTGAGGCAGGCCGACGGGCCGTCCTGCTCGCGACCAGGCCATCGATTGACCGTGAGGCCCGTTCCCATCGCACTGCAGCAAGGCTCGACTTGAGAGTCGCGCGCATTGCGATCGTGGGGATGGGGCCGCGCGGCCTGACGGTGCTCGAGCGGCTCGTGGCCAATCACCGAACGCAGAAGTTCGGCCCCGTGCACATCGACATTTTCGATCCCAACCCGCCCGGCACCGGCTGCCACGATCCCGACCAGGCAGGGCACCTCCTGGTTAACACGGTGTCCGGGCAAATCACTCAGTTCTCCGATTCGACGGTGCTCAATGCGGGTCCTGTCCTGAAAGGCCCGTCGTTTCACGAATGGCTGACCGCGGAGGACGCGCGCAACGGCACAGGAGAGCACTCGAACCCGGACGGGTACTACTCCCGCGCTGCGTTCGGACGGTATTTGCATTGGTGTTATCACTACCTCGTCGCGTTGGCTCCCGCAAACTGCAAGATCACGTGCTTCCGGGACGAGGTGTTGAGCATGGATCGGGTCGACGAGTCCTGGGTCCTGCGGACGGCGAAGGGCTCGGTTTGGGCCGACTTTGTGGTCCTGACGACCGGTCACACCAAGGCGGCCGCGCGCAGAGCCCCGCCGACGTCGGTCGGCACCCTGGTGATCGACGATCCTTACCCGATTCGTGAGCAGATCGCCTGCGTCTCGCCCGGCATGACCGTGGGCATCGAAGGCCTCGGCTTGACCACCATGGACGTGATCGCCGAGCTCACTGTCGGACGGGGTGGGCGGTTCCACGTCGACGCCTCGGGGCGGCGCCACTACACCGCCTCAGGGCGCGAGCCGCACCTGGTCGCCTATTCCAGGTCAGGGCTGCCACTGACGGCCCGGGCGCGCAATCAGAAGGGCGTCTCGACGCAATACCGGGCGCGGTTCCTGAAGCTCGACGTGGTCAGGGCGATGCGCGCGCAGCGCAAGCTGGATTTCGCGAACGACATCCTGCCCTTGCTGTGGGCCGACATGCAGTATGCGTACTACGAGGCCTACGCGCGCCTCAAGCGCGACACCCTGCTGTCCGTGCTGTTGCTCAATCAGCTCGTGGCCACTGATTCGTCCGCGCAGCGTGACGAGATGGTGCGCCAGTACATCCCCCCAGAAGACCGCTTCGACTGGGCGACGTTGTACGACCCGATACCTGCGCAAGCACTCCGGTCGGGGCCGGCGTTCGATGCCTGGCTGCGTCAGCACATCGAGGGCGACCTGGCCGAGGCCACGAAGGGCAATGTCGACAGCCCCGTCAAGGCAGCGTGCGACGTGGTGCGGGACCTGCGCGACAACCTGCGCGCCGCCATCGACTTCGGCGGCCTGACCGAGCAGTCTCATCGGTGGCTGATGGCCGAGTTTGTACCGTTCATGAACCGCATTGCGGTGGGCCCGCCGGCGTCGCGCATGGCTGAACTGCTGGCGCTGGTTGACGCCGGCATCGCCGAGATCGGGTTCGGGCCCGCTGCGCACTGTGCCAAGTCGACGCAGGGACGGTGGAAGATCGTCTCGGCGCACTGGCCCGAGCGAAGGAAGCCGGTCGACGTTCACGTCAAGGCGCGCGTCTCGATGCACAGCCCTGCCGACGACGCTTCTCCGTTGCTGCGCGGCTTGTTGTCGGACGGCTTTGCGCGCCTGTTCGCAAACGGCGAGTTCCACCCTGGCGGCATTGAAGTCGACCGCAATTTCAATGTCGTGAGCGGCGCCGGCGCTCCGATCGCCAACCTGTGGGCGCTCGGCATTCCGACCGAGGGTCCGAAGTTCTACACCTTCGTCGTGCCACGCACGGGCGTGAACTCCACCGCGCTGGTCGACGCCGGGCGCGTCGTGCTCGACTTGCTCGGGCACATCGGGCGCAGACAGACGCATGCACCGGTCGAAAGAGACGACGCGCCGGTGCCGACGACCGAATACGCTTCGGCGTTCGCATCGATGTACGCGACACTCTGAGGCCATGCGACGCGCGTTGAGCGGACTCAGCCTGGCCGGCCTGTCCGCAACCCTGGTTGGCAACGGCATCGGCCGCTTCGCGTTCATCGCACTGATGCCCGCGGTGATCGATGCCGCTTGGTTTTCGAAGGCGCAAGCCTCGCATTTGAGCGTGGCCACGCTGCTGGGCTACATCGTCGGTGCATGGTGCTCCGACAGGCTGGCTCGCCGCTGGTCCTCGTCGACGTTGATTCGCTGGTGCATGCTGCTGACGGCGATCAGCTTCTACGCGTCGGCGTTCTCCGGTTGGCCGCTGGGGTGGTACTACAACTGGCGTCTCGTCGCTGGCGCGTGTGGGGCGGTCTTGATGGTTCTGCCTGCACCGGTCGTGCTGCCGAGGCATGACGTATCGGTGCGCGCTCGCGCGAGTGCCGTCGTGTTCTCCGGTGTCGGGCTCGGCGCGGCGCTGTCGGGTTTGCTGGTGCCCGCCCTGATCGGCGGTGTCGGATTGACCCTGGTGTATGGCCGCGCCCGGTTGCCGCTGGTCTTCAGCGGCGTGACGGGCGCTTGGTTGGGTCTGGGCACGGTGTGCCTGATCCTCACGATCGTCTCGTGGCGTCGCTGGCCGTCAGATGCCGGGACAGCCGCTTCTGCGCCGGCCACGTCCACGACCCTTGCGTCCGCGCAGCAAGACCATGCGGTGGCCGTGCGCCTCATCGTGGCGGCGCACGCTCTCAACGCCGTGGGCTATCTGGCGCACACCCTGTTCCTCGTTGACTACGTCGTGCACGAAGTCGGCGCTACGCTCGCAGCGGGTGGCTTCTATTGGTCGATGTTCGGACTTGGTGCCGCCGTCGGCCCGCTGATCACCGGCCCGCTGGCAGACCGATTCGGAACCAAGCGGTGCCTTGCCGTCGGCTTTGCCGCGAAATCGCTCGCCGCCGTCCTCCCGGTCTGGTCGAGCGCGCCATCCATGTTGCTGGCATCGGCCCTGCTGATGGGTGTGTGCACGCCGGGCTTGCTGGCACTGGTCTCGGCCTACACGCTGGAGATCGTCGGCACCAAGGAGTACCGTCCGGCATGGGGCCAGGCCACGCTCGGTTTCTCCGTCGCGCAGGGCCTCGGTGGATTTGCGATGGCCATCGCAGCGAGCCACCTGGACAGCTACAAGCCCCTGATGTTGGCCAGCGCGCTGGCGCTCGTCGGTGCCATTGGTTGCCTGCTTGCCATCCCTACCCGAAGAATCAGTGTGACACCCGGCGACGCGACTGCAGCCCCACCCTAGGCCCGCACAGCGCGGTTGTCATGTGAAAAGTCAAAAACGCACGCAGGCAGTGGGCCCACTCGATGTGGCGAGGGATAAACTGGAACGTCACTGGCCAATGTTGCCAATGGTCACAGTTTTTGGGTGCCGCAAAGGCGCTAGCCGGGAGGCTTCGATGATCAAGGTTTCAGCAAGAGCGATGTGGACGACGGCGGCGGTTGCGCTGAGTCTCTTGGTGGGGGGCCCCGCCGCAGCGCAAATTCGCATCGGTCAGACCACCGGCATCACCGGTCCCGTCGCTGCGCCGGTGAAGGAAATCAACATCGGCGCGATGCTGTATCTGGACTACGTCAATGCGCAAGGCGGCATTGCCGGCCAGCAAATCGAACTGGTGACGCTGGACGACAAGAACCAGGCGCCGCTCTCCGCCGAGAACGCGAAGAAGTTGGTGGCAGATCCACACGTGGTCGCACTCTTCCTCAATCGGGGCACGCCGCACGCCCAGGCCATGCTGCCGGTGCTCGAGGAGGCCCGCATCGTTCTGCTGGCGCCGTCGACAGGCGCGATGGTGCTGCACAAGCCGGTGCATCCCTATGTGTTCAATGTCAGGGCCACGTATCAGAAGGAAGCCGAACGCCTGACTCGACACTTCGGAATGGCCGGTCTGGACCGTGTCGGCATTTGCTATGTGGACGATTCGTTCGGGACGGACGCCCTGCAGGGCGCGTTGAACGTTTACAAGGCCGGTGACGCACAACCCGCGCTGAACGAGAAGATCGACAAGTTCAAGCCGGACTACTCGAAGTGCGTCGAGAAGGCCCTCGCCACCAAGCCGCTCGGCATGATCATCATCGGCACCACCGTGTCGGTCGCGGTCGGGGTGAAGGCGCTGCGCGATGCCGGCTCGCGCGTCACGATCGGAACGCTGTCGAACAACGCTGCCAAGGGCTTCATCGATGCGCTGGGCGAATACAAAACCGGCGTGATCGTCAGCCAGGTCTTCCCATCGGAGCGTCGCCTTGCCGTGCCGATGATTGCCGAGGCGGCACGGCTTGGCTCTGCGAAGAACATTCAGACGCTGACCCCTGCGATGATCGAGGGCTATGCGGCCGCCAAAACGCTGGTGATTGCCCTCAAGAGAGCTGCCAAGGACAAGGACGGCATCACGCGCGCGTCCATCAAGCGAACACTCGAGACGTTCGGCGAAGTCGACATCGGCGGCATCGATTTGACGTTCACTCCGACGGACCACTCCGGCCTGGAGTACGTCGATCTGTCATACATCTCGGAGGATGGCACCTTCAGGCGCTGAGTGCCGATCGCGCCGGTAGGATGCCCACTGCATCGCAGTCGCGCAGCGATTGCCGGCACGGCCAAGAGTTCCTGCCCAAGCGCCTAGCGCGTGTGCGCCCAGGGATCTCCCGCAATCGTGGTGCTCGCGCGGCAGTTGGCGGAGTGACCCTGTAAGCTGGGCTGTGTCACGCTGAAGGCGCGTCGCTGCTGGTGCGCGCGAGGAAGGGAGTGCACATGGCCAACCGGACCAAGGGTCGCCGACTCCTGCTGAGCCTGTCGATTTGCCTGGCCATGTGCCCGGTGCAATCGCAGACCCCAGCGCCGCGCACTCCCGAGCCGATCGTGCCGCTGCCGCAGTCGAACGACGTCGATCCGGTCAAGGCCGGCCTGGGCGCCAAGCTGTTCGCCGACCCTCGGCTGTCGGCCGATCAGAGCGTGTCGTGCCAGAGCTGCCACTTGCCGGCGTTCGGCGGCGCCGATTCGCGGCGCCACTCGGTCAGCGCGTTCGGCAAGGTGCGCGAGCTCAACTCGCCGAGCATCTACAACGTGCGGTTCAACAGCGCGGGACTCAACTGGACCGGTCGCACGCCCAGCCTCGAAAGCCAGATCAGCGGCTCGATTCCCAACGCCGACACCATGGCGAACAGCTGGCCCAATGTGCTGGCCGTGCTGGCCAAGGATGTCGACCTGGTGGCCGCTTTCACGGCGAGTTATGGCGATGCGCCGTTCGCCAGCCAGAAAGCGGTGATGGACGCCATCGTCACCTATGAGCGTTCGTTGATCACGCCGTCGCGCTTCGACGACTGGCTGCGCGGCGACGAGCGGGCCTTGACTCATGCCGAGCGCATCGGCTATCAGCGCTTCAAGGAGCTCGGCTGCGTGGGCTGCCACAACGGCATCAACGTCGGCGGCGCGTCGTTCGCCAAGCTCGGTTTGTTCGGCGACTATTTCGCCGACCGTGCGGCCAAGGGTCGCGGTGCGCCCAACGAGCTCGACAAAGGGCGCATCCTGACCACCAAGAACCCGGCGGACCTGAACGTCTTTCGCGTGGCTCCACTGCGCAACGTGGCGCTCACGGCACCTTACTTCCATGACGGTGCGGTGCCGACGTTGGACGAGGCCATCGAGTTGATGGGGCGTTTTCAGCTCGGGCGCGAACTGAGCCCGGTCGACCGCAGCCTGATCGCCGCCTTTCTGGGCTCGCTGTCCGGCAAGCAACTCGAGCAGCGCTGATTTGCTTGATGAGCGTGCGTCGTTGGGTCAGCCGCACGGCCCTCGGCCAGCGAACTCCGCGCGAGCAAGAGACCTGCTTCGACGAGCGCCCCGGGCTGCTGCAGGAGTGCACCCGGGTACCATCGGCGCCATCCGCACGACACGGTGGCCTTGGAGTCCTGCATGTCCCGTTCCTTCGCCGTTGCGCACCGCGGCGCGCTGACGTTCGCATTGAGCCTGGTTGTCGGCGCTGCGCTGGCGCAGCCGGCGAGCGCCCCGACGTCCAAGCCCGCTGCACCGACGGCCGCCGCTTCGGCCGTTGCGCGGCCACTTGCGGCCAGCGCCGCACGCGCGGCGGGCAGCGCCCCGGTGCGAGCGCCGGCGGCGGCCCGAACGAGCACGCCCGCAGCCTGGCCCGCCAAGCCGCTGAAGATCGTGGTCGGCTTTCCCGGCGGCTCGACCCCCGATGTCGCGGCGCGCATCCTGGCCGACGGCCTCTCGAAGAACCTCAACCAGAACGTGATCGTCGAGAACCGGCCGGGCGCCTCGGGCAACATCGCGGCCGACCAGGTGGCCAAGGCCACCGACGATCACACGCTGGGCCTGGTGATCAACGGCAACCTGTCTTCAGCGAAGCTGCTGAACCCCAAGCTGCCGTTCGACCCGACGCGCGACTTCTCGCTGTTGTCGCTGGTGGCCAACGCGCCGCTGGTGTTGGTGACGCAGCCCGACAAACCCTCGGGCGAGGAGTTCTTCCTGGCGGCGCGCAACGCCGGCGAGAAGTGGAACTACGGCTCGGTGGGCATCGGCTCGGCTGGCCACCTCGGCATCGAGCTGCTGAAGAGCCGCGCCGGCAACTTCGGCGCAGTGCACGTGCCATACCAGGGCAACCCGCAGGTGATCACCGCACTGCTGGCCAACGATGTGCAGATGGCGCTCATCCCGCCCGGACTCGCGCTGCCGCAGATCCGTGCCGGCAAGCTGAAGGCGGTGGGGCTCACCACCGGGCGCAGCGCGCTGGCGCCCGACGTCGCGCCGCTGTCGGAAGCCGGCGTGCGTGGCTTCGACATGGACGTGTTCGTCGCGCTGGTGGGCCCGGCATCGCTGAGCCCGGCCGCACAGGCGCGCGTGGCCGACGAAGCGTCAGCGATCGCGCGCTCGCCCGAGCTGCGACAGCGCTTCTTCAACGCCGGCTGGACGCCGATGGGAGGCTCCCCCGAAGCGCTGCGCACGCGCGTGCGCAACGAGACCAACTTGCTGGGCGGCATCATCATGATCCGCGGCATCAAGGCCGAGTGAGCCAGGCGCTCGCGAGCTGCTGCGCGTGACCTCCGCCGCACGCCCCCTGGTCGACGAGCCGGCGCGCCGCGTCCCGGTGCTGGCCGAAGCCGACGTGGCGGTGATCGGCGGCGGCCCGGCGGGCCTTGCGGCCGCGGCGTGCGCCGCGCGGCATGGCGCGCGCACGCTGCTGGTCGAGCGCTACGGGTTCCTCGGCGGCATGGGCACCGCGGGCGGCGTCACCAACTTCGCTGGCCTGTACGGCAAGCTCGACGGCGAGACGGTGCAGCTGGTGCACGGCCTGGTCGACGAGTTGCTCGAGCGCATCGAGCGGCTCGGTGGACTCAATGCGCCGCAGGACGGCCTGCAGGGCCGCATCCGCGTGCGCTCCTACGACATCCCAGCCTACAAGTGCGCGGCCGATCAGCTGCTGCTGGCCGCTGGCGTGCAGCTGCTGTTCCATGCAGTGCTGGTGAGTGCGCTGCGCGACGACACCGGGCGCATCGGCGCGGCGCTGGTGGAAACCAAGTCCGGCCGCGGCGCGTTGCGGGCGCGATGGTTCATCGATGCCTCGGGCGATGGCGACCTGGCGCACCACGCCGGCGTGCCTTACGAGCTCGGCGACGGCCAGGGCGACGCGCTGTACCCGTCGACGATGTGCCGAGTCGGCGCCGTCGATGCCGAGCGCGCACTGGCGGCGGTGGGCAGCTTCGGTGCCATCGATGCGTTGATGCGCGCGGCGGCCGACCGCTATCGCTTCCCGCGCGAAGGCGCGATCCTGCGCCCGCAGCGCAACCGCAGCGAATGGCGCGTCAACGTCACACAGGTGGCCAACGCGCAGGGCCGCGCCGTCGACGCCACCGATGCGTGGCAGCTCAGCGCGGGCGAGATCGAGGGCCGGCGTCAGGTGGTCGAGTACCTGCGCTTCTTGCGCGCCGAGGTGCCCGGCTTCGAGCGCACCGAGCTGATCGACATCGGCACGCAGCTCGGCGTGCGCGAGACGCGACGTGTGCGGGGCGCCTATCGGCTCACTGGCGATGACGTGCTCGGCGGCGCCCGCTTCGCCGACACGATCGGCCTCAACGCGTGGCCGATCGAGCGTCATGCGCCGGGACGCGTCGAATGGGCGTTCCCGCGCGACGAGCGCAACGCGTTCAACCAGCTGCCATGGCGCATGCTGGTGCCGCTTGGCGTGCCGAATCTGCTGGTGGTCGGACGTTGTGCTTCGATGGAGCACGAGGGCCAGTCGGCGGCGCGTGCCAGCGGCGCGTGTTTCGTGATGGGCCAGGCCGCAGGCACTGCCGCGGCGCTGATGTGCGCCGCCGAGCTCTCGCCCGACCAGGTGGTGCAACCTTTGCAACAGGCTCTGCGCTCGGACGGCGTGGAGCTCGGCAGCTGAAGGGCATGCGATGGATCTGCATTTGACGGGCAAGACCGCGCTGGTCATCGGCGCGGGCGCCGGGATCGGCCGCGGCATTGCACTGGCGCTGGCGGCCGAAGGCAACAACGCGGGTGGCTCGCGCAGCTTCAAGGAGCTGCATGTCAGCGAAGCCGCTTGGCAGGATGCGATCATTCTGAACTTCCATCGGCCGCTACGGCGAGCCGGAGGAGATCGCCGCGCTGGTGTGCTCTCTCGCCAGCCCGCGCGCCGGCCACATCGCCGGCGCGGTGATCCCGGTCGACGGCGGCTGCGGCGCTATCGGTTCTGATGACCGAGGAGACGCCATGACGATGGCCCGTCGCGACGCGTGTGCCGCCATCGGGGCGCTGGCGCTGCCTGCGCTGTCGAGCGGACAGGCGACCTGGCCGCGCCAGTCGATCCGCTTCGTCGTGCCGTTCGCACCGGGTGGTACTTCGGAGATCGTCGCGCGCACGGTGGCCAACGAGCTCACCAAGCAACTCGGGCAAACCGTGTTCGTCGACAACAAGGGCGGCGGCGCCGGCATCCCCGCGATGCAGGAGGTGGCCAAGTCCGTGCCCGACGGCCACACGATCATTCTCGGGCACGTCGGCTCGTTGGCGGTGAACCCCTACATCTTTCCGAGCCTGCCGTACGACGTGAACAGGGATTTCATGCCGGTGACGCTGTTGGCACGCGTGCCGAACCTGTTCGTGATCCACCCCGACGTGCCCGCCAAGGACTTCGCCGCGTTCGTCGCGTACGTGAAGAAGAACCCGGGCAAGCTCAACTACGGATCGGCCGGCAACGCGAGCGCAGGGCACCTCGCGATGGAATACCTGAAGCTCGTGACCGGGATGTTCATCACGCACATCCCCTACCGCGGCACCGGACCGCAGCTGACCGACCTGTTGGCCGGACGCACGCAAGCCAGTTCGGCGGGGCTGCCCGCGCTGATGCCGCACATCAAGGCGGGCAAGCTGAGGCCGATCGCCGTCGGCACCCACCAGCGCCTGACGCAACTGCCCGACGTGCCGACAGTCGCCGAGCAGGGCTACAAGGACTTCGAAACCTCCCAGTGGTACGGCATCCTCGCGCCGGCCGGCACGCCGCGCGACATCGTCAAGCGGCTGCAAGAGGAGTCGTTGACGGCATTGAAGTCCAACGCGGTCACCGAGCGCTTCGCCAGCGACTCCGCGCTCGGCGGCGGCGGGCCGCCGGAGGAGTTCGCGGCCTTCATCGCGCAGCAGCAGAAGGTGTGGAAGGAGATCGTCGTGCGCGCGGGCATCAAGCCCGACTGATCGCAGGTCGTGCCGGCATGACCCGGCGCGGGCGCAACAGCTTGCGGCGCAGCCACAGGTTGCTCGGTCGCTCCACCAGCTTGAAGAAGACGATGGCGACTGCACAGCAGATGACCATGACCGTGATCATCAAGGCCACCTGGGTCGGCGTGAACGAATCGAGCGGCGCCACTTTCTTCTTGAACGCATTGATCACGTACTGGTGCGTCAGGTACAGCGAATAGCTCGCGTTGCCGATCAGCAACCACAGCGCCGGCCAGCGCCAGCGGCCTTCCAGCGACAGCGTGGCGAGGAACACGACCATCGCCGGCAGCCCCCAGCGCAGCAAGCGCAGGTTGTCGTCGAGCGGGTCCACCAGCACCAGGACGGCCAGCGCGCCGAGCGCGAGCACGACCGCCAGCGCGGGGTGCAGGTGCGCCAGCCAGCCGCGCCGCCAGATGCTGTATGCCGCCATCCCGAACACGAACTCGACCACGATCGGCGCGGTCCAGAAACGCAGCGGCACGCTGTCGAAGGTCACCAGCTGGCCGGTGATGAACAGCACCAGCAGCAGCGGCACCGCGACGAATTGCGGGCGCCGCGGCGAAATCAACAGCGACAGCGCGAACAGCGCATAGAACATCATCTCGTAGTTCAACGTCCAGCCCAGGTACAGCAAGGGGTACACGTGCCCGCTGCCTTTCATGTACGGCACGAAGAACAGCGACTTGGCCAGCTCGGTCCAGTCGGCCCGCGTGGCGCCCATCAGCTGCGGCGCCGCCGCCGCCAACATGAACAGCAAGAGGGTGCACAGCCAGTACACCGGCACCACGCGGATCAACCGCTTGACCATGAAACGCCCTGGATCAGCCGATGCCACGTGGCAGACGATGAAGCCGCTGATGACGAAAAACAGGTCGACGCCATAGGCGCCGTTCTGGATCGCCGGGATGTGGTTGCAGACCACCGCGAGCGCGGCGATGCCGCGCAGCGCCTGCACGCTGTCGATGCGCTCGCGCGCGGCGCTCACGAGCGGTGCGCTTGACGTCGTGGCCGGTGCGCTGGATGCACCGCTGGATTCCCATGTGGCTGCCATCGTGGCGCTCCGTGTGGTTGCAGGTACGCTCACGCGTGAGGCGCGCTGACGCGCGCCGTGCGCGAACCTCGGCAGGCAGGGGCAAATGGCTTGCCCGCTGCTGCTCGGGCGGCCCGGACGCAAAAAAACTGCCCCGCGAGGGGCAGCTTCGAGAGGGGCAGTTCGAAATTGCGAATCGGATGCGGTTACTTGCCGTAGCGCGCTTTTGCGTCCGCCACGCAGCGATCCTTCGCGTCACCCGCGTAGGTGTCGCAGCGCTCCTTCGCGGCCTTGTATTCCGCGTCGCGCGAATCGGCACGGGCGTCGGAGCGTGCCTCGCTGACCTTGCGCTGCTCAGTGGCCATGGCCTTGCTCTTCTCGTGCTGTGCCTTGGCGTCGGCCACGCAGACGTCCTTCGCGTTGCCGGACAGGTCGTCGCACTTTTCCTTCGCCACGCGATAGGCGGCGTCGGCCTTTTCCTCGACCACCTTGGCGCGTGCCTTCGGGCTGTCGTGGTAGTTGGCCTCCAGCTCGGCGCGCGCGACGTCGCGGTGGCCCTTGGCCTCGGCCATGCAGATGTCCTTGGCGTTGCCGCTCAGCTTGTCGCAACCGGCGGCCTCGGCCTTGTAGTCGGCATCGACACGGTCACGCGACGCTTTGTAGTCGCTGTCGTTGGCCGCGTACAGGCTGCCGCACGACAGCGCGCAAACGGCGATCAGGCTCAGTTGTCGCAGGTTCATGTTCGATCTCCTTTAGGGATGCGGCTCACAGCTGCGTTTCCCAGTCGCGCACCTGGCGGTCCGCTTCGTCCTTGCTGATGCCATAGGCCTCCTGCACGTGGCCTACCAGCTCATCGCGCTTGCCGGCGATGCGTTCGAATTCATCGTCGGTGAGTTTTCCCCATTGCTGGCGCGCCTTGCCTTTCAGCTGACGCCAGTTGCCTTCAATGCGATCCCAGTTCATGAGTTGCTCCTGTGTCGGCGAATGCCGTAACCCCAGGTGGCAAGCTCGGTGCCCGCCTGCCAGCAAGCACTGGGACAAAGGGTGTGTAGGAATTACGAGCGCACGAAGCGCGCTCGCTTGGCGACGGAGCCGGCGCTGCGGCTACGACATCCAGACGCAAGCCAGCGCAATCACTGCCGGGAGGGCCTGCACAAACAGGATTTTTCGGCTCGCAGTCCATCCCCCGTACAGCCCGGCGATCAGCACGCACAGCAGAAAGAAAACCAGCACCGGCGTGCCCTGGGTGCCCAGGCTCAGGCCCCAGATCAATCCGGCAGCGAGGAAGCCGTTGTACAGACCCTGGTTGGCCGCGAGCACCTTGCTCGCGGCGGCCGCTTCTGGCGTGTGGCCGAAGGCGCGCAGTCCGGCGGGCTTGTCCCACAGGAACATCTCGAGCACCAGAAAGTACAGGTGCAACAGCGCGACGAGCGCGACCGCGATGAGGGCGACGGTGGCCATGCGGCTCCTCCGATTGTGGATGTTCAGCGCTTGGCGTCAGGCGCGGGTGGTTTGATCTCTTTCTTCAACGCCTGGCACTGCAGGTCGAGGCGTTGCTGCACATCGCTGGCCGCAGCGTTCTTGGACAGGGTCTGCGCGGCGCGCTGCCGCTCGCTCTTGTAGGGGGCGCTCTTGCGCGCTTCGTCGAGCTCGGCACGCAACGCGTCGTCGAGCTTCAGACGGTACAGGCTGGCATACACCTCGTCGCGGTGGCCGCGCATCGCGGCATCGCGCTTCTCGCACTGCGAGTAGCCGGAGTCGAACTGCGCGAGCGATTTCGCACGGGCCGGCGCGCCGAACACCGGCGCGATCGCGAGCGCACCGAGCAGCACCGCGAGCAGACGGCGGGTCGTCATCATGGGGCCTCCTCCAGAGCCCGCGCATTGTGTCGCACGCGTTGCAGCGCCGTGTGAGCGCGTGTCGACGCCGCCACGCGGTGTCAGAACGGCATCTCGAAGCGCTGGCCGCGCAGCCGCAGCACTGCCGAGCGCGGCCGGATCTGCTCGAGCTGCAGTTCTTCGGTCACCGGATCGCCCTCGCGCAGCACCTGTCCGTTCAGGATCACCATGCGCTGCGCCGCGATCTCGGAGTACACCGAGCCGCCGAACGACAGCGTCGGCACGTTGCGCCGCAGGTCTTCGGGCAACTCGGTCAGCGTGCGCAAGCGAGGCTCGGGCGCGCTCGCCGGTGGTGCCGCCGGCGTGCTCGCGGCGCGCGATGTCTGGGGCGATTGCGCTGCCACGGCGCTCTGCGCGGAGGCGCCCGCACCGGCGCGCGGCGGCGTCGCGGCGTCGCTCCTGGCGGCAGACGCGGCCTTGCCAGCCGCCGCGGCCTTCGTGGGCGTGTGTGCCGGCGTGTGCGGTTTCTCTTGCGCGACCGGGGGCGACTTCGCCGCTTCGGCTGGCGTGGGCGTTCCGCTCGGCTCGGGCACCGTTGCCGGTGCCGCCGCCACGGAAGATGCGGCGTCGGCTGGCGTGGCGCTGCTGTGCGGCGTCACCTGTCCGGCGACTGCCGAACGCGCGTCGAGCGCGGCTTCCACGGCCGGATCGTGCGACCACCAGCGCCACAACGCGGGCAACAGCACGACCACCGCCACCGCACCACCGAGCGCCCACATCCAGGCGCGAGGGCCGCCCGGGCGTGAGTCTTCCGTGGCCGGCGCAGGCACCGGTTGGGTGTGCAGCCCTGGCACGCGCCGCTTGCGTTCACGCTCGTTCTCGGCGCGTCGCAGGGCCTCGAGGATGTACGACATGGCGTTCCTAACGCGAGGCTGCGGCGGCGGGTCGGGCCCCGGAGGACCGCGGCGCCGGCGCTGAGGCACCTGTTTTGGCGGCGCTCGGCGCCGCGCTGGACGTCGCAGCGGGCGACGAGGCAGCGGTTGCCGGGGCCGATGCCGTGTCCCGTGACGGCGCCGCCACAGCGGAGGCGGCCTGCGCCAGCGAAGCAGCGGCGCTGGCCGCGGCGGCTGCGGCGTGCTCGGCGGCCACCGAGCGGCGCTGCGCGCCGCCGAACCACAGCACCCCCGCGACCACCAGCGTCATACCCAACGTGACGCTGGCAGCGGCCAGGGCCAGCTGGCGGCGTTGCCACCACGGCGTGTCGGCAGCGCGTGCGTCGAACACCTCGCGCGCGGCTTTCTCGACGATCGCCTTGTCGACGCGCTGGCGCCCGCTTGCGTAGGCGCCCAATAGCGCGCGGTCGCACAGAAGGTTGATGCGTCGTGGCACCCCGCGCGTGATCTCGAAGATGCGATGGCGCGCATCGCGGTCGAACGGGATCAGCCCGTTCATGCCGGCCACCGACAACCGATGCTTGATGTAGTGCGCGGTCTCTTCCTCGGCCAACGGGTCGAGATGGAAGCGCGCCACCACGCGCTGCGCGAGCTGCTCGAGCTCGGGCTTGAGCAACATGTCGCGCAGCTCGGGCTGGCCGATCAGGATGATCTGCAGCAGCTTGCGCTCGTTGGTCTCCAGGTTCGTCAGCAGGCGCAGCTGCTCGAGCACGTCGATCGACAGGTTCTGCGCCTCGTCGATGATCAGCACGTTGTTCTGTCCGGTCGCATGGGTGCGCAGCAGAAATTCGTTGAGCGCGTCCACGTGGTCCTTCAGCGTCGCGCCGCCGGCCGCGTGCGCATGGACCTCGATGCGGAACTCCTCGCACACCGACTGCAAAAGCTCCAGCGCGGTGAGCTTGGGGTTAAAAATGTAGGCCACGTTGCAGCGCTTGGGCACCTGCTCGAGGAAGCAGCGACACACCGTGGTCTTGCCGGCACCGATCTCTCCGGTGAGCAGCACGAAGCCGCCGCCGCCGCGCACGCCATACAGCAGGTGCGCCAGCGCCTCGCGGTGACGCTCGCTCATGAACAGATACCGCGGGTCGGGCGCGATCGAGAACGGCTCGCGCTTCAGACCGAAATGGGCCGCGTACATGGCGTCAGGATACTGTGCGGAGCGCTGCCCCCCGGGGCGGGCTTTCCGCCCCCGGGGACGGCCCTGTGCGCGGGCCCTGGCGGGCGGGCCGCGATCCGATCTTCCATGCGCGGCCGCGGTGCGGCGCCGTGAATTGTTCGCAGCGCCCGATCGGCCGGGCCTGACGCACGCGACGACCTGCCAACAGTTCACGCCGCGGCTGTGCAGCGGTGCGTCCACACCCCCCGACGAGCACGTACAAACGGCATCTGCCTGACGTAGGGAGTATTGCGAATGGACAAGAGGGTTCACCGTGGCGCGCCGCCCCCATCGCGCCTGGGTTTCAAGCTGATCCTGCCGATGCTGCTGTTCGCCGGCGGCCTGGCCGCCGCCTCCTGGTGGCTCAGCGAGTCACTGGTGCTGCGGCAGACCATCAGCGAGGGCCGTACGGTGGCCGACATGGTCGAGAACATCGGCAAATGGGCGTCGCAGTACGGCGGCGTGCACGTGCGCACGCAAGGCGCCAACGCGAAGATCCCGGGCAACTTCCTGACGCGCTCGGTGTACTCGGTGTCGGGCTCCGACAACCAGGTGCTGCAGGGTTCCAAGGTCGAAGCCGCGGTGGCCGAGCGCGATGCGCTCGAGCGCGTCGAGGCCTACCACTGGAAGAACCCGGCACTGGTGCAGCGCGAGGTGGCCGACGTGATCAGTGCATCGGGCAGCAAGGCGCGCTATCGCCTGACCGCTCGCACCGTGCTCAACAAGAACAACGCGCCCGATGACTTCGAGCGCGAGGCGCTCGACACGGTCCAGGCCGCCGCCAACAGCAAGGCCGACGGCGCCGGCGCACAGGAGTACTGGCGCATCAGTGGCGGGCGCCTGCTGTATGCCCGCTCGGTGGTCGCCCAGGCGAGCTGCCTGCGCTGCCACGACAAGCCCGACACCGCGCCAGAGTTCATCCGCACCAATGCGCAGTTCAACGGCGGCGGTGGCTACGGCTACGTGGCTGGCAAGCCGGCGGGGCTGATCAGCGTGTCGCTGCCCATGGCCAGCCTGAACACCGCGCTGCAGACGCTGCCGCCCGAAGTGTGGGCCGCGGTCGGCGTGGCAGGCATCGGCGCGCTGTGGATGCTGCTGCTCGCGCTGCGCCGGCGCTGAGACACGCTGACATCGCGAAGGGCCCGCCATGCGGGCCCTTCGTTTTCAGTGCAGGTTCTTCTTGCGGCGCGCCGCGCGCTCGATGGCCTCGCGCGCCTGGCGCTGCGCGTCGGCGCTGCTGATGCGCGGCCGGCGCAGGCGCGAGACGGCGTCGCGGCACCACCACCACCCGCGCTGCACGGCGCGATCGACGCGCGCCCGCACGCGCGGGCGCAGCATCATGCGCACCAGCAGCGCAAGGCATAGGACGAGGACGATCGCGGCGAACGATTTTTCGATCATCGATGACTGCTCGGTGGCGGAGACGGTGAGATTCGAACTCACGGACGGTGTGAACCGTCGGCAGTTTTCAAGACTGCTGCCTTAAACCGCTCGGCCACGTCTCCCCGGTGAATCGCATGAATGCTACGGCAATTCCGCCGTGCGATGAGGTCGCGCCTCTTCAGAACAAGAGCGGCGCCACTTGCATGGCGCCGCCGAGAGTACCCTCGAGCGCGTCAGCGCATCTTGACGCCCAGTTCGGCGTAGCCGTTGGCGGTCTCCAGCACGTAGACGCCGTTGCCCGCCAGGAAGCCTTTGCCGCCCGCGTTGGTGGTGGCCATGCCCTGCCACGGTAAGTTGGCGGTGAAGGTGCCGGTGACGTTCACCGGCACGCCGTCCACGTTGGTCACCGTGATGTTCGCGCCGCTGGTCGTGAACACCGCCCAGTCGCCGGCGCTGGTGCCGGCGATCCAGGTGCCGTCGGTCTGCGCTGTCGTCATCGTCATCTGCTGCGAGCCCACCACCAGGCCGACGCCGAGTCCGCCGGCGCGCAAATCCTTCAGGTCGATCAGCAGCACGTTCTGGCCGGCCGAGTTGAAGCCGATCGCGGTGCCGACGATGGCGGCGCCTTCCTTCACCTGCCACAGGCCATCGCCGAGCGATGCCAGCGTGCCGCTGCGGCCGCCCGCCGGGCAGGTGCCGGCCGCGAGGTTGGTGTCGACGCACGACGACCAGGTGCCGTTGCTGTTGATCACGAAGGTGCCGGTGTCGGTGGCGCACAGCGCGCTCAGGCAGCCGCGGTGCATGAAGTTGTAGGTCGCCACCAGCGCATTGACGGTGCCCACCGGGTTGCTCATGCCGATGATCGGCACCGTGACCACCGCGCTGCCGAAGCGCTCGCGCACCGCGCCCAACAGCAGGCCGTTGGGCAGGATCACGATGCGTGCGTTCGGAATGCCCGACGGCGAATACGAGCCGTCCAGGTTGCGCACCAGCGTGCCCGAGCCGGTCTTGCCGGTGAGGCCGAACTGGCTCTCGGTGATCGTGTAGCTGTAGGTCAGTGCGACCGGGTCGATCGAGTAGGTGAGCAACTCGCCGGCCATCGCCACCGACGTGTATTGCGTGGGCGAGCTCGAACTGCCGCCGCCGCCGCACGAGGCGAGCAGCGCGCCGAGCGCCAGCAGGGTGCAGGTCAGCGTGGCCCGCAGGGATGTGAACAGGGTGCGCATGGAACCTCCTCCGACGGTTGTGTCAGCCTAGCAGCGCGCGATGGCGCGCAGTCGATGCTCAACGCGGCATTCGAGTGGGCGACGACAGACTTTTCACGCGTCACCACCCACGGTGGCTCCTGATACAACCGCTCACGTCTTGGCAACGCTGCTCAACGTGCGGCGTCCATGGATGTGCGCACCGCGTCGAGGGTGGTGCACAGCTGCTGGGCGCCCAGCAGCACGCGGTCGGACTGTCGGTGCAGCAGGTCGGGGTCCACCTGCAGCAAATGGCCGTGCCGCACCGCGCGTAGCGTGCGCAGGCGGCGCCAGGTTGCGAGCGGCGCCTCACCGTATGAGTCACTCCAGCCGGCGACGATCGCATCGGGATCGGCCAGCAGCACCGCCTCTTCGCTGACGGTGGGCGTCAGCAGCCGCTGCGCGGCAAACACGTTGTGCGCGCCGCACAGGTCCAGCACCTGGCTGATCAGGTGCTCGCCGTTGATCGTGATCAGCGGCTGGTTCCAGATCTGATAGAACACCTCGACACGGCGGCGCTGTGCATAGCGCGCGCGCAGCGCCGCCACCGCGGCGTCGAAGTCGTTGGCTCGCTGCTGCGCCTGCTCGGAGTGGGCCGTCAGAACGCCGAGGTCGCGCAGGGTGCGCGCAATGTCGGCCAGGGTGCGTGCCTCGCTGGCGTAGGTCGGCACGCCCAGTGCGGCCAGACGCGCCAGTTGCTGCGGCGAATTGCCGTGCTGCCACACCAGCAGCAGATCGGGCCGCAGCGCGACGATGCGCTCCAGGTCGAGCAGCGCGCTGTCGCCCACGCGCGGCACGCGCCGCGCCGCATCCGGAAAGTCGGAATAGTCGACCGTGCCCACCACGCGATCTCCGGCGCCGATCGCGAACATCAGCTCGGTCAGATGCGGCGCCAGGCTGACCACGCGCCGCGCCGGCGTCGGCAGCGTCACGACGTCGCCGCCGACGTCGAACACTTGCACCGCGGCGTGCGCCTGCAACGCGCCGACCAGCGCGAGCGCCGCCGCGCCCCATCGCGCGGCCGCGCGGCTCAGTCGACCACGTAGGTCCATCGCGTCTCTGTGCGCAGGCGCCGCAGCGGGTGTTCGAAGACGGCGCTCAGCGTGTCCGCGGTCATCACGGTGTCCGCCGGTCCGGCCAGCGGCGCGGCGCCGCCCATCAGCAGCGCGTGGCTGGCAAAGCGGGCCGCGAGGTTGAGGTCGTGCAGCGCGATCACCGCGGCGCCGCCCTCGCGCTGCACCAGCGCACGCAGGTGCTCGAGCACGCCGACCTGATGCTTCAGGTCGAGGTGCGCAGTCGGCTCGTCGAGCAGCAGCAACGGCACGCGCTGCGCCAGCAGCGCGGCGATCGCGACGCGCTGCCGCTCGCCGCCCGACAGCGTGACAACGTCGCGCGCCCACAGTGCCGCGGCATCGACGGCCGCCAGCGCGTCGTGCGCGATGCGCCGGTCTTCGGTGTCGTCGAACGACCAGCGGTCGTGGTGCGGGTGGCGTCCGAGCAGCACCACCTCGAGCGCGCTGGCCGAGAAGCTGTCGTGCACCGACTGCGTCAGCAGCGCACGCCAGCGCGCCGCCTGCTCGGGCGGAATGCGTGCGACATCGCGGCCCATCACCTGCACGTGGCCGGCGGCCGGTGGCTGCACCCCCGCCAGCGTGTGCAGCAGCGTGGTCTTGCCGCTGCCGTTGGGGCCGAGCACGCACCACAGCTCGCCCGCGTGCACGCGCAGCGACAACTCGCTCGCCAGCTCGCGCGTGCCGGCGCGCAAAGTCAGCTGAGACGCCTCCAGCAGCGGTGCGTCCTGGGGTGTCATCGCGCGCGTCCGAGCAGCAGCGCCAGAAACGTCGGCACGCCGAGCAGCGCGGTCAGCAAGCCCACCGGCAGCTGCTGCGGCGCCACCACCGTGCGCGCCGCGGTGTCGGCGATCGACAGCAGCGCGCCACCGGCCAGCGCACAGGCCGGCAGCAGCACGCGCTGGTCGTTGCCGATCGCCAGACGCAATGCATGCGGCACCACCAGGCCGACGAAGCCGACCGCGCCGCTGCTGGTCATCGCCACCGCGGTGGCCAGCGACGCGCAGACGAACAGCACGCGGCGCAGTGCGACGACGCGCACGCCGAGCGACAGTGCGGTCACCGGACCGCGCAGCATCACGTTCAGCGAACGCCCGAGCGGCCACACCAGCACCACCAGCGCGGCGAGCACCGCGAGCGAGGTGGCGCCGCCGCTGCCGGCGCTGACGTCGCCGGCCAGCCAGAACAGCATGCCGCGGATGCGCGCCTCGGGCGACAAGGTCAGCAGCAGCGTCACCAGAGCGGTCCACAGCGCGGCCAGCATCACGCCGGCCAGCAGCAGGCGCGGTGCACCGAGGCCGGGGTCGATGAGCGCGGCGCCGGCGAACTCGCGCCGCGCCAGCGCGAACACCAGCGCGGTGGACGCCAGCGCGCCGCCGAACGCTGCGCCTTGCGTGAAGGCGGCGCCCAATCCGCACAGCATCGCGCCCAGCGCACCGACCGCCGCACCGCCCGAGGCGCCCATCACGTACGGGTCGGCCAGCGGGTTGCGCAACAGCACCTGCATCAGCGCACCGGCCAGCGCGAGCAGCCCACCGGTGCCGAACGCCACCAGCGCGCGCGGCAGCCGCAGCTCGTGCACGATCTGGGCTTCGA
>Ga0068860_100001457_pt1 | contig 25578 bp, 25 predicted proteins | sample KBSSwiS32_FD_66597 | JGI IMG/M metagenome (GOLD analysis project Ga0068860, IMG submission 66597) | Switchgrass rhizosphere microbial communities from Kellogg Biological Station, Michigan, USA - KBS Switchgrass S3-2 | ecosystem: Host-associated > Plants > Roots > Rhizosphere > Soil ...
AAGCGCGGGCCTTTGCATTTCTGACATCATCTGGTCTATGATCATTCGAAATGTATCCGCCGACGCGTCATCAATTTTTGTAAACGGTGGTTCATAAATGTTATTAAACAATACGCCATTGCAGGCTACTTCTTCATGATGTTTGTGTATGCAGAAAAAGTCGGGGTGAAAAAAAATAGCGGTTCCAGATAGGTTCCCATCAGTCAAAAACATGAAAGGCTGATACGGTGAAAAAGAGAACAATGTATCCTTCGCGAACGCATATTCTGAAAAGTCTGCTTTCAATTTGCCTTCTCCTTCTTTCATCCAAATGATGGAATAAAAGTTGTTTCGCTGGATGTGGTCGAAATAATTATTATTCGTGAACGAAAATATTTTGAATGCAAGGTTCCCGTTTTGCGGGTTTACTAATGTCAGTGCCGGCTGCGCAGGTATGGTAGAATTCATCTGATAAATATTTTCGGTAATGATGATTATTTTGCTTGGCTTCGCGAACGAGCGTATTACGGTGACTACAAATTAAATCATTCAGACCTTCATCAGTATTTTGATGACATCATTACCAAACACCTCATCAACAAATTTATCGGCATTCACAGGTTCCTGAAATGGATGGCTTTGGAATATTTGTTTTTGTAAGGTCTCGACGGTATCGACAAATGTAGTCGCTTCACGTCGCGAAAGTTCCGCAATTTTCATTTTGTAATGGGCATTAAATTTTAGGTCATCTGGATTTACAACACCAGCCTCTATAAATCCTTTTGTTTTCTTAGCGCATCGGCACGGATTATCGGGATTGATCAGTCCGCAACGTTGGCTCATCCAACTACGCAAATCATTTCTCGCCCGCATCAGCCTGACACGAAAGTTTGTTGCGGATATTCCCATGATTTCCGCTCCAAGTCGATGGTTGATTTCAAACATATCGCCCAAAATATAAATCATCCGCTGCGTTTTATCGAGGCACAGCAACATTCCAGTCGTGCAACGAATACGCAATTCCTCGACGGAGTTTGACATTTCAGTTTTCTCCTGCTCATTTAATTCGTTAACAGGAATCTCATCGATGGAATCAAAGTATGCTTCGAAATCGAGTGTCTTTGCCAGCGTCTTTCTTTTTTTGTCATTCAAAAAATGATTCACCGTGATACGGTATAACCAGGTACGAAAGTTGCTTTTTCGCTCGAACCCGGAAAGAGCGGTTACAGCTTTGATCAATACTTCTTGCGTCAAATCCTGCGCGTCCGCATGACTACCAGTTAATTTTAACGCAAGATTATATATGAATGCCTGGTGCCGCAGGATTAGATTCTGCAAAGCGGACTTGTCGCCTGCAGTGGCGAGTAACACCAGGCTTGTATCAGTCTGATCGGGATAATTTTTTTGAAATGGATTATCCATAGTGGTATTATAAATCGGTGAAATTTCTCTCGTAATTTAAAACTTATATCTGGCGAAGCCCACCATCGACGGTCAGTTCGTTTCCAACGATGTATGACGAATCATCGGTTGCCAGGAATAAAACGGTTTTCGCAATTTCGTCGGCGGTTCCCCAGCGTTTAATTGGAATCTGTGATGTAATTGCTTCGCCGGCCGCCTTTAGCACTTCCTCTTGTAATCCTATTTTACCCCATAATGGAGTTTCAATAGCACCGGGACTTACAGCATTTACACGAATTCCCTTTTCAATGAGCTCTGCAGATGCCACGCGCACCAGTGATCGTAGTGCGGCCTTACTGGCACTCAATAAACTGCTTCCACCAAATCCAATACTATTCAACCATGAGGTTGTGATGATGATGGATGCATTTTTGTTCAGGTATGAAATCGATTTCTGCAACGAAAAAAATGCACCTTTAAAATTGATATCTACCATTTCATCGAAGAACGACTCAGAGGTGTCCGCGATCGGAGAGAGTTTGGCCTGTGCCGCGTTTATAAATAAAATATCGATTCCTCCAAATCTCGATGACGTTTCGGCAAATAGTTTTTCAAGATCCGCCAGCTTACTAACATCGCCCTGCACACCGAAACTATTATGACCCAATTTTTTCACCGCGTTTTCAAGTCCCTCTTTTCCGCGGGCGAATAAAACGACCTTCGCTCCATTGTCAATAAATTTGCTTGCTGTCGCATAGCCAATGCCGCTCGTACCACCTGTGATAACGGCAACTTTGTTTTTTAGTTTGTCCATGATTAAAATGATTTAGTTACAAGTTGGACAATTAAAAAACGGGGTTGTTACAAAACCTGGTATCGGAACCTTACTTTGAGTTCGCAATGTACATTCAAAGAGCAACTGAATTTGTCGCGTGCCATACTTTTTTCGCAATGATAGCCCGGAGGATTTATAGTTTTCGCTCCGTCGCTTCGATCGCCAAATCATTAATGCTTGCATATCGCTTTGCCATGTAGCCGTCTTCGTCAAACTCCCAAAGTTCATTGCCATAGCTGCGAAACCATTGTCCATTTTGATCGTGCCACTCATATTCAAAACGTACCGCCATCCGGTTGTTTCGAAATCCCCATAGTTCCTTTTTCAATTTATAATCCAATTCTTTCTCCCATTTTCGCGTGAGAAATTGCTTTACTTCATTGCGGCCATGAAGAAACTCAGTTCGATTTCTCCACTCCGTATTCATTGAGTATGCCAGGGAAACTGTTTCGGGATCTTTTGTATTCCAGGCATCTTCGGCCGCCTGCACTTTTTGTTTTGCAGACTCTTCTGTAAACGGTGGTATGGGGAATTTTTTGTTTTCCATTTCTATGTTTTGATTTTTAATAGTAGAAAAGAAGCCAACCAATTGTTTGGCTTCTTTTGGGATTTTATTTTTGTTTCTGAAGTTTTTTCCATTTCGCTGGTAACTCCGTCAGCAACTGTTTTTCATTTTTATTCCATTCTTCCAAGGTGTTGAATGGTGTGCCGTTAAAATCACCATTAAAAAAAAGGTATAATTTTCCATTGATGATCTTATAGGTTTGCGGATTAACGGGAACTCTCTTTCCTTTTTCCGCGACACCCCACGCACAATATCCGTCACATACGGGTAAATAATTCTCTGGGTTGCTCTTAAAAAGATTTAGATGCTCCACGGATGCAAACTCATATTTTGCTCCTTTGTATTCTGCGGTATACTGCTCGGTGCCTTTTACTGGTGTATTGTCTGTAAAATAACCTACGAGATCATAACCGCCATTAGCAATTTTGTTTTTGTCAACGGGCTCCACTACCTGTGCTTGTGAAATTGCATAACTCATCACCATCATAAGAATTGCAAGAGATGTTTTCAAGTGTTTCATTTTTATTTTTTTTATTGTTTTGAAATACTCGACAAAATTGCGTCGGTATTGAAAAACTTAAAATGGAGAAATGACGCTATCAGATGGATAATTTTCCCGCGTTATTTTTTAAACCGGCTTGCGGATTTGAATTATTAATAAGAAATCTCATAAGAGCTGGGGCTGAAAGTTCCTACCGGATTTACTTTTTTATTTTTTAATCAGAATATGTAAACAACTCGACAAAACAATTTTCCCTTCGGTTGTTCCTTTGCCGTGAAAATTAAAACAATGAAAAAGAAATTAATGAACCCCAGGGCACTTCGTACAAGAGCCATCTACGTGCAGGCAAATGCAGATGCAGCCTTACAATTTATCACAAAAGCGCTATTGATTTTCGCGGCTATGTTGATGATTTTTGAGATCAGCAATGCACAAAAAGCAAAATCATTCAATAATGTAGATGCAAACGGAGTTATTCTTAATGGATACGACGCAGTTGCATTTTTCACCGATGGTAAACCTGTGAAAGGTGATCCACAGTTTAAGTTTCAATACGACAACGCTGCTTATTATTTTTCTTCGCAGGAACATCTGGATCTTTTCAAATCCAATCCCGAAAAATATAAACCTCAGTTTGGTGCATGGTGCGCCTATGCGGTATCGTTAGGAAAAACGGCTCCTATTGATGTAAACACATTTTCAATAGTCGATGGACGTTTGGTTATTCAGCATAATCAGCGGGCTGTGAACGCATGGAATAAAGATGTCGCTGGAAATCTTGAGAAAGCAGATAAGTATTGGCCGGCTGTTGCTGCTAACGACGGGAAACAAATTACTACTGATGAAGAAAAAGGATTTTTGAATAATACGGATCCAAATGGTGTCATACTTCAAGGCTATGATGCTGTTGCATACTTTACCGACGGAAAAGCGATAAAGGGTGATCCAAAATTCAATACGCGTTACAATGGTGCGACCTATTGGTTCTCATCGGATGAACATGCAAATCTGTTCAAAGACAATCCTTCAAAATATGCTCCCCAATATGGCGCATTCTGCGGTTATGCGATGAGTTTGAATAAACTTCGTCCCATTGATCCAATGATTTTTCAAATCCTTGATGGGCGCCTCATCCTTCAGCATACCCGGGATGCATACGACGAATTTAATAAAGATGCAAAGAATAACACGGCTAAGGCAGATACCAACTGGCCGGGACAGGAAAAGAAACATGCAGGAAAGAAAGTGAAATTCGATAAACCTGCCACGCCGCCAATCGAACCGACGACCGTTTCTTCCAAATAACAATCACTCAAATTAACAATCATGAAAAGGATTTTTATACTCTCCTCATTTTTATTGACGGTTTGTAGTTTAGTGAATGCGCAGGTTATAACGCAGAAAAATATTTCACTTGCGTCATCCAAAAAAATTATCGATGAAGCAATCAAATATGCGCAAACGGTGAACGCACCTGGAGGTGCGATTGCTGTGGTTGATGCCGGCGGCAACTTGGTTTCCCTGATAAGGCTTGACAATACATTTGCCGCAGCGGCCGAGGTTGCGATTAAGAAAGCGAACACCGCTGCTCTTTTCAAAGCACCATCATCAAAATTGGAAAACTCCATCAACGGTGGCAGGCAAGCGCTGATCACCGTCGGTCATACGTTTTTACAGGGAGGTGTTCCGATCATTTATGACAACCAGGTTATCGGCGCCGTTGGAGTAAGTGGAAGTGCAAGCGCGCAACAGGATGAAGACATTGCCAATGCCGGAGCCAAATTAAAACTTGAATAACATCATGAAAAGGTTGATAAGAAAAATATTTCTCTCACTGGGTGTTTTTGGATTCACGTTGGTTCATGCGCAGGAAACTCGTCAACTCGCGGTTGATAAGCCTCAAGCCATTGCTGACCTAAAAACTGTTGGAGGCGCCGCGCTCGTTAGTGCAAAATGGTTCATTCAGTCGGCGCATATCGTGGAGGCAAACTTTAACTTGCCCGGCGCGTCACTGAACGATAAAATGCTGTTATATCCGACAGGGACCCCAATAAAAACACATACCATTCATCCGCAGATTGGCGCTGTAGATTTTGACAAATCGTTTGTCGAGGTGAAGCCAACGGATTTGGAAATGCGGGAAGGCATGGGTCTTGTTTCCACTGCATGGTATAAAATTGATTTGACGATTCCTTCATCGATTGGAAATTTAAATACATCCGGTGCAACTGCTGTATTTGAAATTGTCATGGATGATTATAGCGAAGTTTGGGTGAATGGGAAACAAGCGCATCATTTTGGTCAAAGTGGAAATGGAGTGATTCCGGGATACAACACACGCAACCGGGTTATACTGACGGACCATGCGAAACCCGGAGAGAAATTTTCCATTGCCATACTTGGGATTAACGGTCCGCTTGGAATGATCCCCGATAACTATATCTGGATACGAAATGCCGTCGTTGATTTTTACAAGGAAATCCCAGCGAACCCTGCATGGCAAAATATCGGGAAGATTTTCGCTACCGATAAAAAGCTGGAAAGTATTTTACCCACGGGCACAACAGTTAATAAATTGGCGGATGGATTTCAATTCACAGAAGGACCGGTTTGGCATCCCGATGGTTTTTTGTTGTTCAGCGATCCAAATACGAACACAATATATCGTTACAATCCCGAGAGTCACAACGTGACAGTTTACATGAGTCACAGTGGTTATACCGGCGCTGACATCGGCGAATATGGACAGCCCGGTTCAAATGGATTGGCCATCGACAAGGAAGGGCGCCTTATCATCGATCAACATGGTAATAGAAGAGTGGTACGTTATGAAAAGAAAGGTCCGTTGACAATACTTGCAGACAAGATTGATGGAAAACGATTCAATAGTCCAAACGATATCGTTTTAAAAAGTGATGGCACGATTTATTTCACCGATCCTCCATATGGTCTGCCCAATTTTTTCAATGACAAAAGAAAAGAGCTGGACTATTCTGGCGTCTTCATGATTAAAAATGGAAATGTTCAATGGGTAGCAAAGGACCTCGGTGGACCAAACGGTATTTCATTTTCGCCGGATGAAAAATATCTGTATGTAACCAACTGGGATATTCGCGACATCCATCACACAAAAACAATTTGGAGGTATGAAGTGAATGTCGATGGCACCCTGCAAAACGGTAAAATATTTTTCGATTGCAATCAAACCGAAGATGAAGAAGCGTTGGATGGAATGAAAGTAGACAAAGAGGGAAATCTTTTTGTTTCTGCTCCGGGTGGTGTATGGATAATTTCCTCCGACGGAAAGTTGCTTGGCAAAATTGTTACTCCGGAACGTCCTGCAAATATGGCTTGGGGAGGAGAAGATGGAAAAACATTGTACCTAACCGCTCACACGAGTTTGTATGCCCTTCGCGTGCATACTGGTGGTAAATTCTCCTGGCAGTAAAATAAAAAATATGAAAACAATTATTGTAACGGGAGCAAATGGAAATTTGGGTATGGCAGTGACGAATGAATTGCTTGATAAAGGATACAGAGTAATTGCAACAGTCGCGAATGAAACAGGACGAAAAGACTTTGGCGCGAACGATCATCTCGACGTGCAGGCTGTCAATCTTACCAACGAAGAAGAAACATCTGTTTTTGTTGCCGCGAATATCGGGAGATATGAAAAAATTGACGCTGCAATTTTGTTGGTCGGCGGTTTTGCAAACGGTCATATTGATTCGACAACAGGAGAAGAGATCAGAAAGCAGATCTCATTGAATTTTGATACGGCATATTTTGTGACTCGGCCACTATTTCAACACATGATGGACAATAACAGCGGCCGAATTGTGTTCATCGGTGCAAGACCCGCACTGATCGCGTCGCAGGGTAAAGGATTGCTTGCATATGGATTGAGCAAATCGTTATTGTTTAAGTTGGCGGAATACCTTAACGAAGAATCGAAAGGCAAGAACATTTCTGTGTCTGTCGTCGTCCCTAGCACAATAGACACATCAATTAACAGGAAAAGCATGCCCGAGGCAAATCCTGGGAATTGGGTGAGTCCCCAGCAAATTGCACAAACTTTGGAGTTTTTAGTTTCTGATAAATCTTCCGCGTTACGCGAGACCATTTTCAAAGTGTATAATAACGCCTGAATCTTTTTTCCTATGTGCCTATCTTCCTATGTGGTAAAAAAAATTACCGGATAGGACGATAGGCACATAAGAAGCGCATTCCGGACTGAAAAAAATAGCAACCGTCTTTTTCGTCAAATCTGCAATCTACCTGACTTTTCTCTTTCATTACAAAATATACATTTGATACGTTGTTCTTTCAACGTCAAAATCCAGGTTATGCATTTAAATACGTTGGCACATAAGAAAGTCCTGATTACTGCGGGTCCAACCAGAGAAGCAATCGACCCGGTCCGATACATCAGCAATCATTCCAGTGGTAAAATGGGTTATGCCCTTGCGGAATCATTTTTGAAGAATGGAGCAGAAGTAATTCTTGTCTCAGGTCAGGTCAATATTTCACTCTCACACCCTAAACTAAAATTGATAAGCGTGATTTCGGCCTCGGAAATGTACTTTGCCTGCTGTCGTTTTTTTGAAGAAGTCGATGTGGCCATATTTGCCGCTGCCGTGGCGGATTATCGTCCGGCAACTATATCTGAACAAAAAATAAAAAAGGACGAAAATGCTTTTTTAATTAAGATGATTAAAAACATCGACATCGCGTATGAATTTGGGCAGGTAAAATTGCCTGACCAAATTTCGGTCGGCTTTGCTCTCGAAACAAACGATGAAATGAAACATGCCGCTGCAAAATTGCAAAGAAAGAATTTAGATCTTGTAGTCTTGAATTCGATGAATGACCAACAGGCCACATTTGGATTTGATACAAACAAAATAACCATCATCCGGAAGGATCTTTCAGCCCAACATTTTGAACTAAAAAATAAATCGCTTGTCGCAATGGACATCGTGATGGAAGTCAGAAATTTATTGGACGAGAGATATTTGATTGCGGAAGATGTCTTGGAATATGAAAATATGTATAGGTAATTTTACTCCGGAACGTTTCAAAATATCGCAAGCACTTTATCTCCGGTTGGGCATCACACAGGCAATTGCATTTGAAGATTGAAAAAGACCGCTTCGTGAAATTTCGTTGATTCCGCTATTCTTATTTACATATAGGACTATCCAGTCGTCGTATTGAACAGCCGTTGCATTTATCTCCACGGGTCTTGCAACAAATGGTTGAACAATCTCATTCATTTTTTCCCCGTTACTTCCGAGGAGCAAATAGTAATTTCTTTCTCCTTTTTCATTTGACACACTTAGCATGGGTGGAATGCCGCCGAGAATGCACCTGATTGCGCAATCGCGATGAACTTTTCCTTCGCCCGGTTTCATCACCCCAAAATAACATTTAGGATCGATGATTTCCCCGCGTATCGAAAACGTTCCAAGGTTTTTTGATTTGGGAAACAGTTCTTTTTTTACTTCATGACCAATACTGACGATGGGCTGATCATTCTTATCAACCTGCATAATCGTTTTTCCATCATTATACATTAAAGTGCCCTTCAATGAAATTTCTTTTCCCTCCAGCAGAACATTTTTTTCTTTTTCAAGTTCCGCTATGGTTCCATCGGCGCCATGTTTGCCATAACCAACGAGTGGAATGGTGATGAAAGATGAATTTCCCCAGATATCTTTCTCACTGATCACTTTTATATTTGGTACGGGTTTGCTGAAATAAATTCCTTTGACCGTAGTCAAATGGCCAAATTCGAAACTGGATGTGCTGAATTTTTTCTGCGCCAATGCAAGTATCGCGGCAATGGCTAAAATTACCGGCAGAAGCAGTAATAAATATTTTCTAACAAATCGGGCAAAGCTACGTGGCGCTTCCGCCATCCAGCCAATATAAAACTCTGAATTTTTCATTTTAAAATTTTCTAATCAAGCAACAATAATCATTTACGGTGCGATAATAGGTGCCCCGGCTCTTTCAGTGCCTTCCGGGTAAGGATTTGGATTTAGCCAGACTTGATCGTTAATAACTTTCACATCGTATGTAGACACTTTCTCTTTGAAAGGTGGAGGCGATTGTCCGTTTCGCGGCAGGTATTGATATCCATGCCAGGGACATGTAATGCAGCCATCGATCACTTTTCCTTCACCCAGCGGTCCATTTTGATGTTTGCAAACATTGCTAATTGCGAATAACTTTCCATCCACTTTAAAAACTGCGATTCGTTCTTTATCCAGACAAAATATCTTTGCGCGATTTTCTTCGATGTCATCAACCACGCACACTTTAGAAAATCCATTCTCGGTCATCATGGAAATCACTTTGTCTTTTTTTACTTCTTTGAAACCTGCGATCATATGCAAACAGATCAGTGTGAACGAACCAATCACCATGATCAACACGAACACCGGGTTGGTTTCATATTGGATGACACCAAGCATGACATGCATGACGACAAGGAAATAAGCGACGTACACGAACATGTGCAGCGTTTTCCAAACGCGTGGGCTCAAATTGTGCAGCCAGAAATCGTGACTCGTAATTGCCATGAGGAAAAAAATAAGTAACGCAAAAAAACCCAATGCCTGAAACGGGAAATCTGTAAGAGAACCATAGTTTGTATTAGAAGTGAACAATGATACAAATGGGTTGACATTTCCTAATGAATGAAACTGCAAAATGCCAAAGGTTCCGTGGATGGCAGCTACAAAGAACATCGTAACGCCGAGATGTCTTCGATTGTACAATAGCGGCAGGAATTTCCGGTTAATTCTTGAGAGTGGCCCAATACTTAGGATGATATGGAGAAGCAAAACAGCCAGCGTTGAGGTGGAACGGATAAGCACTGTTTCGAAAGTATAGTCGGCGTTGAATACCACAGTGAGTCCAACAAAAGTGGAGAGATATAGTGCACAAAATGCAAATATCAACCAGTCGTATATTTTTTTCTGGCGGTTCCATCCAACTGCCTGGTAAGAAACTCCCATGGTTAGAAATTTATTTTTTCTATTACTCGATGATGAATGATATCGTACACAACAAAATGAGAATTGCCGGTTGTATCATTTTTTAATGAAAACCGATAGAGCCCCCTGGGATCAATCCTTCCAATGATCTCGGCATTTTCGACGTCCCCATTATTCTTTGTCCGGTAGATTAGTGCCGACGGCGCACTCAATGCAGTGATATTGATCCATTCCAATTGATACGAGTGGTGGCTCGCATCGCTACGCAAATTGATAATATGGTCCTCAGTTTTGATTGTCCTGACCACAACAGGCAACGGCTCGGCTTGCACTGGTTGAAAAAGCTTGTATGCCGGTAATGAAGGCACGGACAGCCATGCGCTAATAATTCCAACTGGCAATAACACTGCAAAGAGTGACCAGGTTCTCAAATGTATCCTTCGGAGCGGACGAATCATCTTTTGTTATTTTTTGCGATTAACCATTTTTTCATGAGAACGGGCCAGAATACTATCACACCCGGAATTATGATCAATTTGAAACCAAATGTGCTCCCGTGTGCGCCGTCGTCGACGAGATCGATTCCTTTTATTAAGAATGCTATTGCGAAAATGAATCCTAAAAAAAGATAGAGTGCGATTAGAAGCAACATGATTTCAATGATCATATGTGTCAGTTTAAAGTGGGTTCTACAATGAGTATGCTATTAAAACCATTGTATCCATCGGGTTCGCGATAGGGATTGCATACATCTTCCATCCAGGAAGACGAATCCACAAAAAACTTGTAATGGTATCTCCCCGGCGACAATAAAGGTATTTCGATTTTCCAAATTCCGTTGTATGAAGGCTCCATTAACAAAACATCTTCCGCCCAGTTATTAAAATCGCCGGCTATTGATATTTGTCCGGCAGAATCATGATGCAGGGAAAACTCTATTGTTTTTTGAACCCAGTTGATTGATGGTGAAGATTGTCCCGGTGAAATATATGATCTCTTTAATATTTTCAATGCGGCAACCCTGGGTTGAATTGCGCCATATCCTTGTTTAATTGGGTCAACTCCAGGTAATCTTTTAGCTGATGAAAAAAGTAATTGACGAATCTGGCTAGGGTTTAGGTCTGGCTGAATTTCCAGCAATTGAGCAATAACTGCAGTCACAATCGGAGCTGCAAATGATGTTCCATCAACGTGTGCGTAATGCGGTGAAATATATTTTGCCTGCTGTATTCTTTTCTTAATAACGTTTCGTTGTTCTTCTACAGATTTATCGTGACCGATTGAGTGATCCAATTTTGTACTTGCAAGATTGTTTTGTAATAATTGCGAAAATGTATTGTTATCTGCGTCCATCAATTCATATAATATCTTTGCTTCCTCTTGTTCAGATGAATAGGGAAGGAGTGGAGCTGCGATCCAAATTGCATGCGCGACGAGTTCAGGTTTCATAAATCCATCAACTGTTTTCCCAAATGTTGAATGATATAAGGTCTTCTGACCTTCGTCAATACGGTTGTTGTCATCGATTCCACCAACAGCAATGACGTTGGGCGAATTGGCCGGCGCATATACAATACCGTTATCGTCATTGCCAATAGCAGCCACTACGTTTATTCCGGCGCTGATCAATTGTTCTGCCAGTTCATCCACACGGTTTCCTTTGTATGATGTTGCCTCGTCAGCGCGAAGCGAGAGATTGACAATACGTATATCGTACTGTTTGTGATTTTTGTGGACCCAGTCAAGCGCTTTGACAATGTTTGCCGTCGGGATTTTACCGTCTTTTCCCTGGACTTTGAGTAAAACCAGCGAGGCGTCACTTGCGATTCCTTTGTATAAACCTTTGCTGAGATAACCATCGCCGGCGCAAACGACACTTGTCATAGTTCCATGCCAAAGAGATACCTGGTCTATTTCATCCGGCTGATCTTCTTTCGTCACATCCAGTACTAATTTGATTCTATTTTTTGAGGCAATCAAATCGGGATGTTCATAAAAGCCACTGTCAATAAAACAGATCGTTACATTCTTACCTGTGTATTTTGGATTTGCGTCCAACCTTAGCCCGGTCGGAAGTATTATAAAATCGTCGATATTTTTTATTGGAAAATGTGGGCCTACTTCGGGAACTATTCGTTGACTCATCACAATTTCTGTGTGGTAGTAATCAAGGCATCGGCTGCACAATCCGTCCCGCTCACTCCAGGTGGGATGATCATTTTTAATTTTTTCGATGATTGCTCGTTCGCTGTCGATATGAAAACGGTAAACCAATTTATCAACCGCGTCATTACACAATGGGCAAATAGTTTGGTTCTCGTTTTTCATTCTTGTTGATTAAGTGTGGTGCATTTTTAAAATCAGAAATAATCTTTGATCAGCATGGCGTGGCCATCGGGATCTTTTACGATGAAAGCGTTGGAGCGTCTACCATTAGCAGCGCCGAGCCGGATTAAACCCTTTGATAAGAAATGATATCCTTCATACTTTAGTTTGTCAAAAAGGATGGAAGCGTCGTTTGTCAATAATGTAGTTTGCCAGAACCAAATATCATCGGCCCGCGTATCTGGAGGATATATTTTTCCGTTTCTTGGTGAAAGATATTCGAGAAATTCGATTCCTGGCCCGGCATGGCTTCTTAAGCCTGTAATATGTAAACTCGCGCCTTCAATATTATTTAAATGTTCCTGCTCTTCGCCATTGTTCCAGCTTTCTCCCTTTTTATCGAAGCCAAGCAATTGCTGGTAGAAATGCAGGCTGTTCTCTGTATTGCTGATACCGATTGCTGTGTGGTCGATACCCAAAAATATTTTCCCGCGGGGGACTTGCCATTTCGGTTGTCCCTTTCCGTTTGGAAAATAAATAAGCTCGAGGTTGTGATTATCGGGATCATGGAAATAGAATGCCTTGATACCAGCCGCTGCAACATTGGTTGCTGGTAAGGTTTGGGGAGCTGTACTTACATATTCAACATTAAATTCTTTCAATCGTGTGAAGGCCCTGTTCATGTCGCTCACAACAATGGCTATGTGTTGAAAGGAAAGGTCATTGCTGCGCATTTCTTCCGGAATACTTCGACCGCCTGATGTGAGGTAATCGATGAGATCTATGAATTCATCCCCGAGTTGAATGCGAACTACACGCATGTGAATACCAAAAACTCCTTCAAGACTTTCATACTGGCTGCCCGTAAGTTCCTCGTCGCTGATTTTTCTAAACCCAAGAACTTCCGTGTAGAATTTTATTGAGCGATTCATGTCACGGACCGTCATGCCGACTGCTTCAATTTTAGTCACCTGTGCAAAGGAATATATACTTACCAGTAAAAAAATGACGATCGATATAGTTTTTAAAATTGTTTTTTTCATCTTATTTTTTTTGCTGATTAAGCGTGTACTTTATTGTTATGTACTTCTTGCGTTTTCTCAACAAGAATACTTCCGTGGCTGACAACATTCCGAGAAATGGTACGAAGGCATAAATCCAAAAGCCGGTCCAGATCTTTGCCGGCAGCGCACTTGCAAAACTTCTTGCCGGATTCATTCCAAATCCCGAAATCGGACCTGCGAAAATTACGTAGCAACAAACGAGGCACGCGGTAATGATCCTGGAAAACTTTTTTAGTTTTTCATTTTCGGATGTGAAAAGCACTATTGTCATCGTGATAAACGCGATGATCAATTCTGTAATTGCTGCAGCGAGCGATCCAGATTTTCCCGGGACAGTCACAACAAAATTTACAGGTGGCGCAGTGAGAACATCGCGCATCAATATCGCCATGATATAAACCGCAACCGTGCCACCAGCAAATTGAAATAGTATGTAAAAGAGCGCATCCCAATGACACATTTTACCCAGTCTCAGGAAACTTATCGTAACTGCCGGATTGATATGTGAACCGGATGGACTCGTCAACGGCGAATAAAAAATGAAGAGCGCTGTTGCACCCATCAATGCACCTGTGATGATGCTTCTGGTGAGTGGACCCGGGATTAGATTGTGCAACAGCCCCCGATTTGATTCAAGCAATCCACCAAAAAGGCATGCAGACATCATAAAAATGGCAAGTCCAAAAGCTTCCTGCAAATAGTGTTTCCAGTTTTTTTTGAAAACCGTTTTCATTCGCAGAAACCCGGCTTCGGCCGAGGTGATCCTGATGTCAATTGCCCTCATTGTACAAAGAGAAAACTTTATGGGCAAGGTTACTGTCAATTGCTTGACGTGGCGACTGATTTTTATTCGGAAACATTTTTCAATTCTCTTCCGAGAAAATAATTTAATGCAGTTCTTATTGCCGCAATGGCGGCCAATTTTCCAATGTCACTCCAGCTCGGAGCAACGGCGGTCGCCAGTACATCTGCTCCAAGAAGCAGTTCAAGGCTTACAGCAACAGAATTTCCAAATTGAAGCCTGAGATCTTCCTTCGAAATTTTGGATGATTTCAGTTGAACGATGTACGTGTAGATTGTTTGCAGTACCGCAATCCCGGTAATCAATGCTGCGAGTATTTCAACTGCGTGACTAACGTTGATGGTTATTTGCTTTGCGATCTCTTCCATTGCTAGACCAGGACCGGTTGTTTTTCTTTTACAATATTTTCTTTTAATACATCCTGGATGATGTGGTCACCGACACGTAATGCGTTTGCTGCAATGGTGAGTGAAGGGTTAAATGCGCCACAGCTTGGAAAGAAGCTGGCATCCACTACGTAGAGATTTTGAATATCGTGTGCCTTGCAATGCAAGTCAAGTACTGAGGTCTTTGGATCGGTCCCAAATCGAAGCGTTCCATTTTGATGACTCATTCCACTGATATCTAAATCATATCCTGCCCACTGAATATCCTCGAAACGACGATCGAGCTTGCCAATATTTACAAAAATTTCTTTTAGTTTTTCTTTGAGTCTTTCATATGCACCGTAATTGGTTCTCAAATAACTCACGCGAATGCTGCCGTCTTTCTTTAATGTGACCCGGTTATCTTCGTGAGGTAAATCTTCTGACGTGAGCCAGAAATCGATAGTCATCTTTTTTAAATCAGAGTAAGATTTGCCGGGATAAATTTTTTCCGCCAGCCACATAATCGTATCCGGATCATTCCTTCCCATCAATTGAATTTCTCCGAGTGGTAAGTCGCTATTATCAGCATTGTGATAGAAATCCGCAAGGCCAAGGCTTTTTTGAAATACGCAATCATTGATCATGTCTTTTGTAAATGCGACCAGGCAGCCGTTGTGGTGCAGCATCAGGTTTCGTCCGACCATGTCACTTGAATTGGCTAGTCCGTTGGGATGATTTTCATTTGCGCTTCTAAGAAATAAAGCAGCAGAGTTCACTGCACCACACGCGACGATAACGATATCTGCGTTGAAAATAATTTTTTCTCCATGTACATCCGTGTATACCCTATTGACTCGTTTGCCACTACTATCCGTGCCAAGTTTCTCGACGTACGCGTGAGTAAGCAAGGTGACATTCTTGTTTTTTAATGCAGGACGCAAGGCCATTACCTGTCCATCTGCTTTGCTGTCTGTGGGATCGGGAAATCCGTCAAAGTTTTCGAGCAGTACAGGTGCTTCGGTTGCAGTATAATCTTGCGGCAGGCGGATGCCCATTGGCAAAGGGAAAGGTTGCAATCCGACTCTTTTCATATTGGCCTCGAGATCGCGTATCAATGGTTCAAATTCGAATGGCGCCAGGGGATATTCATTTGTTGTGGGAGGTTCCGATGGGTCGACACCGCGTTTGCCATGAGCGCTGTACAAAATTTCCGCTTGTGTATAATACGGTTCATACACGTCATATCTCAGCGGCCATCCGGGTGTTGTTCCACCATAGTGTTTTACTTCTTCAAAATCCGATTCACGAAAACGAAATAAGGCGGCGCCGTACATTTTGCTGTTTCCACCGACGTTGTAATGAATAAATGGTTTGAAAGGCTTATCATCCTGATCATACCAAATATCGTTTGGCCTATATCGACCTAGCGTCACGACTTCATGTGCGTCCCAATTTTCTTTTTCCTTCGGAATAAATCCGCCGCGTTCAAGGATCAGAATTTTTTTTCCGGTCGACGCAAGCTTGTATGCGATAGTACTACCGCCGCTACCTGTTCCGATTATGATGATGTCGTAATGGTTGGTCATGGAATTATTTTTAATTGAAAAGATTACATGCAAATAGACAAATCGTTTGAGAAATTAATTGTCCAGTGGTTGACTGCGAATTGAATTTTGATTTTAAGTTCTCCTCTTCCAATTAAAAACAAAAAATCGGGTTGTTAATATTTTGTATTTGTAAGGCGGTTGACACTTTGAGATACGAGCTCTTGGCAATTTGCATATCCATATTTGTAAGCAATGAAATCAGATACCGAAGAAAAGCACCGGAAAGAAACCTTGCGCGTCGAAGCGTTTAGTGATGGAATCTTTTGCGTCGCAATCACATTGCTTGCGATCGAGATTAGTGTAGAAGTAAAAACCAATATAACAAATATTGAACTCGCTAAAAACCTGGCTGCGTTGTGGCCAAAATATTTGGCTTACCTCATAAGTTTTGTCAACGTCCTACTCGCATGGATGGGGCATCATAGTTTGTTCAAGAATTTTAGAGATGCAGACGGTTTTGTTATGATCAGCAATGGAATTTTGATGATGCTGGTTGCGCTTGTTCCGTTTCCAACGAAAATGCTCGGAATGTTTTTGAACACGGCAGCTTTCCAATCGGCTACAATTTTCTATACAGGTTATTTTGTGTTGATCAGTGCAGGATTCAAATTACTTTGGTACGCAGCATCACGGAAAAGAGACCTGCTGGTACATGATATTACGAATGAACAGGTGAATCAAATCACGAGAAATGAAAACGTTGGCCTTCTTTGCAATATTGCTATTTTCTTAATTGCATTTATAAGTCCGTGGGCCGCTCTTATACTAAGTTTTATCATGTGGGTTTACTGGATGCTTCCGGGAAATCATATTGATCTAATCATATCTTTTTTTTCAAAATTTAAAAACAGTTTATCATGAAAAAATCCGTAGTTATTTTAAGTGTGATGTTTTTTGCAGTTGCAAATGTATTTGCCCAGAAATCAGAAATCTTCGTTTCATCAGATGCTGCCATCAGGGGTTATGATCCTGTGGCGTACTTCAGCCAGGGAAAGCCTGTAAAAGGAAGTAAGGAATATGTTGTTTCATGGAAAGGTGTGAATTGGTATTTTTCCTCCGCGGCGAACCAGGCAGCGTTCAAATCCACGCCTGAAAAATTTGCTCCGCAATATGGTGGATATTGCGCATATGGATTATCGCAAGGTCATAAAGCGCCGGTTGATCCGGAAGCATGGACTATCCTGGATGGGAAACTTTATCTCAATTATAGCAAGGATGTAAAATCTACCTGGGATAAGGACAGACCAAAATACATACAGGATGCAAATACAAATTGGCCGAAGATAAAGGACAAAGAGTAAAATAATATTTAACATCACGAATCTGCTGTTTGAATAATTGGGTATCTAATTTTCAAACAGCTTTTTTTTAGTGGAATTCAGACCCTGTCAGCCGTCGAAGACGCTGACGACGGTCGGGTATTGGTGGGAAGACAGTTTTCTCATGCATTATTTTCACAAACCCCCGTCGGGGTCTTCGACCGCGGACGGGGTGACATAATTTTCAGAGTCACGAAGAACAAGACCTTTAATTTTGATTTCAAGTTTCAGTCGGACATCGGTGCGATCTTAACCACTTACAATTGATATTCTGATATTACTCTAAGTACTTCTGCGACGCCCCATGCCTGCGCCACACAGCCTCTTGGCGCATGAGGAACATCGCCGTCAAATATTTCGGATACACTTCCGATGCACGCTTCGTTCAAATGATAGGCAAATGCCCCGATAACTTCTTTTGAATATTTTAGGGCGGTTTCATTTTTTAATTTTAACCACGCTTCAATATAAGGGCCCAACAACCAACTCCAAACCGCTCCCTGGTGATAACAACTATCTCTCTTAAATGGATCGCCACCATAATGGCCGACATATCTTTTGTCATCTGGCGATAAACTTCTCAATCCAACAGGTGTGTATAATTTTGATTTTATAATTTGTAAAATATCCGTTGATCGTTCATCGTCAAAAATGGGATAGGGAAGACTCATTGCCAGGAGCTGGTTTGGTCTCAACGTGGCATCGGGATTGTTGTTCTCATCGATTACATCATATAAATACCGGCCCTCTGTATACCAGAATCTTTCGCCAAAACTTTTTCTTGCCTTTTCCGCACTTACGTTGACTATGTTTGCATCTCGAGATTGTCCGTTTAATTCTAATAAGCGCGCAAAAATTCTTAATGCATTATACCAAAGCGCCTGGATTTCCACCGGCTTACCCATTCGCGGGGTTACAACCCAATCACCAATTCGAACATCCATCCACGTTAGTTGCTGACCTTTTTCGCCGGCAAACAATAATCCGTCATTGTCGACATGAATATTGTACCGTGTCCCTTTGAAATGCCAATCAATAATGTCTTTTAGCACGGGCAGTATCTTGTCGAGTATAAATACGTTATCGTTTGTCGCCTCTACATATTTGTGAATTGCGATGAAATACCAAAGTGTCCCGTCAACTGTATTATATTCGGGCGGCTCATTATTATCCTGGAATCTGTTGGGCAGCATTCCCATGCTGACATTTTTTGAAAACGCTTCAATTATTTTTTTTGCGTCCTCGTATCTCCCCGTACTTAGGCAGAGGCCCGGAAGCGAGATCATCGTGTCTCGTCCCCAATCAGCGAACCAATGGTAGCCGGCAATAATTGTTTTGAGAGATTCAACCGCCGAATTTTCAATGACATCCCTTTTCACTATGAACTGATCGGCAGCCAATTTCAGTTCTTGCGCAAATGAATTGCTGGTTCTTTGAATAAGTGATGCCTTCCTTTCCGTTTCTCTTTCGAAAAGTGCAACTGCATTTTTCCCTGCAGGATTTTCAGTTGAAAGAATTATTCCCAGCGTATCTCCTTCAGCAAGATCAATGCAGAAAGTTCCGTGATTGAAAAGATCTTCTTCGTAGTCAAGTCCACGGTATTTTTCTATCGCATAATTAAAACGATAAAACCATTTCGGATCATGCACATACTGCGAACCGGGGATGGATATGTAAATACCAGGAGCACCCTCATAAGGAATGTTATGAAAAACTCCATTTTGGAAATCAACGTCCCAATAAATATTTTTATAAGCGTGTTGTAAACTGTGATATCCTCTTGCAGCAATGAATGGCAAAAATTCTATTGTAAATCTTTTCGGCGATTTCAATACCTGGTAATTAATCAGCGTTGTATTTTCACCCTGAACCATTGCAATGGTTTTCTTCAGACGTATCCCATTCACTTCGAAAATCCATTCGGGGGAAAATCCTTTGTTAAACGAAACCAGGTATTGATATCCGGTAGGATTGATTGCATTCCCGAAATCGTTTGTGCTCAGTTCATGTCGATTTCCGTCAAGTACAATTGTTTCGTCTAATTTGGAGACAAGATTCATTCTATCAGTCGGCGGATGAATGGATGCAACCAGTAGTCCATGATATCGTCGGGTATTGCATCCCGTTATGGACGCGCTTGCCCATCCACCGAGACCGTTCGTCTCAAGCCACTCGTCAAGTCTCGCCTTCGTAAAATCTTGTAACGAGGCTCTGTCCTTTGAGAGTTTCAACATAAAAATTTTGAAATTATAGCTGTGAGTTTAACAAGCAAGCTTCCTGTGCGCTTTGTGATACTTTGTGCCTGTGTGAAATTTTCAGTTTCACATCAAGCCACAAAGTACCACAAAGTGAACAAGGTAATATTCGTCAACCGGCTAGTTCGGCATTTATTTTTTCTTTATGGCCCCAATTGATTTCCCTTCTTCTAGGCTGCAGTAATTTCGCGACCAGTCCCGTCCATCCTGTCTGGTGCGATGCGCCGATTCCTCTTCCGCTGTCACCATGGAAATATTCATAGAAAAGTATGTAGTTCGAAAAATTCGGATCATTCTGCAATTTTGGGTTATCGCCAAAAACTGCACGCCTTCCATTTTCGTCGCGCAGGAACAACTGGGAAAGTCGTTGCGAAATTTCGTCTGCAATTTGTTCGAGCGTCAAATATTTTCCACTACCTGTCGGATATTCTATTTTAAAATCATCTCCATAATAAAAATGGAACCGCTGAAGACTTTCAACCAAGAGATAATTTACCGGCATCCAAATCGGTCCGCGCCAATTACTGTTGCCGCCAAACAAACCAGAATCGGATTCGCCGGGTGTATATTTCACGCTAAAACAATTACCATCGACCCAGAATTCATAAGGATTCTCCTCGTGAAATTTTGAAACCGCACGAATGCCGTACTTACTGAGAAATTCATTTTCATCCAACATACGTTGTAGGATTTTTTTCATGCGATGGCCGCGCAGCAAACTAAGCAAATGTTTTTCTCCTTGATTTTTTTCCTGCCATCTGGAAACAAGATTCGCGAGATCAGGCCTGTTGTCCAGGAACCACTTTAACCGGGAGGTAAATTCGGGAACGGAATCGAGTAGATCCTGGTCGAGCACTTCAACCGCGAATAATGGAATTAATCCAACCATACTTCGCACTTTCAATTTTGCTGCGTTTCCATTGGGTAATTTCAAAACGTCATAGAAGAACTGGTCCTCTTCGTCCCATAAACCCGATTTGCCCATTCCCATATTTGCCATGGCGCCGGCGATATAAAGGAAATGCTCCAAAAACTTTGTCGCCATGTCCTGGTAAACCGGGTTATGCATAGCGAGTTCAAGCGCAATTCGCATGAGGTTTAGAGAATACATAGCCATCCAGCTTGTGCCATCAGCTTGTTCTATGTGACCGCCTGTGGGTAGGGGAGCACTGCGATCAAATACACCAATGTTATCAAGTCCAAGAAAACCACCCTGGAAAATATTTTTGCCGTCAGCATCTTTTCGGTTAACCCACCACGTGAAATTCAGAAGTAGCTTATGGAAAATGGATTCTAAAAACGGGATATCACCTTTGCCTGCATTATTTTTTTGATCGATTTTATATACACGCCATGTTGCCCATGCATGCACTGGCGGGTTAACGTCACCAAAAGCCCATTCGTAGGCTGGCAACTGGCCGTTGGGATGCATGTACCATTCTTTGGTGAGAAGAGATAATTGATGCTTCGCAAAATTTGCGTCGATGAGTGCAAACGGGATACAATGAAATGCGAGGTCCCACGCTGCGTACCACGGATATTCCCATTTGTCCGGCATTGAAATTACATCAGCATTGTTAAGATGGAGCCATTCGTGGTTGCGGCCAAGCCAACGTTCAGCGGGAGGGGCAGGCTGCCCCGGATCTCCTTTCAGCCATTGATCAACATCGTAATAAAAAAATTGTTTGCTCCATAACATGCCGGCGAAAGCCTGTCGTTGCACCAGTTTTTCGTCTGGAGTTTTGATTTCTTTTTGTAGTGTTTCATAGAAATCGTCTGCTTCGTCCAGGCGATTTAAAAACACTTCATCGAAATCTGCGAACGGAACTGTAATTCCTTTTGATTCCAGGCGGAGGCGAATAGTTGTCGCCTTTCCTGCAGGCACGATGATATCATAATTGGCTGCAACTTTTGATCCGGATTGATGAACGTTTACTGCTTGTTCATTTTTATCCACCAAATAATCATTGACCCCGTCTTTTGTGTAGGGCGATGTGTTTGTTACATCATATAAACGTTTCAAATTCGATTCATTCTCGCAAAATAGCAGCTCAGTTTTTTTATCGAGGTGAAGTGTGAACTGTCCAAGGCGTTTATCCGTAATAATGATGTCGCCGTCATTCGACGACATCATTATTGGATTGTATTCGTCGTAACCCCATGCCCATGTGTTCCGGAACCAGATCGTGGGCAGAATATTAATTGGTGCATCTTCTTTTCCTCTATTGATCACCGTTAGCTTTATCAGGATATCATTCGTATCAGCCTTTGCATATTCGACAAAAATGTCAAAATATTTGTCTTCGTTGAAAATCCCGGTATCGATCAATTCAAACTCCGCGTCTGCCTTGTTTCTTCTCCTGTTTTCTTCTATCAACCAATCGTAAGGATATTCGTGTTGCGGATATTTGTACAACATTTTCATATACGAATGTGTTGGCGTAGAATCAAGGTAGTAGTACAATTCCTTCACATCTTCGCCATGATTACCTTCGTTCCCCGTAACGCCGAAATATCTTTCTTTGATAATTGGATCTTTTTTATTCCAAAGCGCAATTGCAAAACAAAGCAGTTGCTGATCATCGCTGATACCGGCTATACCTTCTTCACCCCATCGATACGCTTTGCTTCTCGCCATGTCATGTGTTACATTTTCCCAGGCGGTACCGTGCGGACTGTAATCTTCACGAACCGTACCCCATTGGCGATCGGTCAAATATGGACCCCATTTTTTCCAAAGTGGATTGGAGAGTCGAAGTTGTTCATGGTGCATAGAAATAGTTTTTATTTCGTCGAAAATGTTTGGCGGAATATCTTTTACTAACCGTTAGTCGTAAATCCCGGGTACAGGGTCATTCCTCCATCAACAAACAAAGAAGTTCCGTTTACATAATCACTGTCGTCACTGGAAAGCCATACTGCCGCGTTGCCAATATCTTCTGGCTGACCGATGCGTTGATACGGAATAAGTGTAAGCAATTCTTTTAACGCGTCGGGTGTACCCCACGCCTGTTTGTTAATGGGTGTTTGAATTGCCCCTGGACAAATGCTGTTGATCCTGATTTTTTTCCAGGCAAATTCCTGGGCCAGACTTTTCATCAATAACATCACACCACCTTTCGATGCTGCATAATTCGCGTGACCAGCCCAGGGAATGACTTCATGTACGCTGCTCATATGAATAATTTTCCCTGCTGATTTAGATCTCGTGTTATCTACACCTCTACGTAAAAATTCCCTGATGGCTTCCCGCGCGCACAAGAATTGACCCGTCAAATTCACGCTTAGTACAAAATTCCAATTATCCAGGGTCATTTCTTCAAATGGCGCATCCTTTTGAAGACCCGCGTTATTCACGAGTATGTCGACGGTACCAAATTGTTTAATTGTGTCGGCGAACATTTTCTGAACATCCGCTTCTTTGCTGACATCTGCCTGTGCAGTAACTCCTGATCCTCCCGCTGCGATTATTTCTGACAACACGGTTTCTGCTGCCGCCTTTGTTTGAGGAACGGGATAATTTATTATAACTGTTGCACCAGCTGCACCTATGGATTTGGCGACGCCAGCGCCAATGCCACTACTTGCCCCGGTTATGATAGCAACCTGACCTTGCAGTTTTTTCTCCATTATATTTATTTTTTTATTATTTAGTAACGTCCAACCGCAAAGAGCAACTTTTTTTACTTCGGTCAAGTTGCTTCTTAATCAAGGATATTTTAAAATCGACACTGATATTGTAGTATTGATAACTTTCGTTGGGTGAGGAAAAAGAGCCCACCAACACTGGTGGGCCCAACTAGAACCACAAAACCTGACGGCCAAATATGAAAAATCTTTTGCGAAGCTACGAGGAGATGAGAGCGACACGTGTCGCGTCGATTACATTTGCATCAATTAATTCCAGACTACTGAATCATTCAACTCAATTTTTTTCCGATTGTAAAACAGCATACCAGATTCACGTAATTCGTTTAACAAAACATTGACGCTTTGCCTGGAAGTAGAAATCACGTTGGCGATATCACTGTGTGTTAAATAATTATTGAGAATTATTTTGTCGCCGATCCGGTTACCATCAGTCATCGCCCATGATTTCATGAAGCGGATTAACCTGCTTTTTGCATCGCGGAAAACGAGATCGGAATGACGGCCTTCCAGTTTTTTCAATTTGTTGTTTACAAAATTGGCGTACGTTAATGCTACAAGCGGATTGTCGGATAGGAATTTTTTGAAATCGACCACATCAAAATAGCAAACGACAGTATTACTTGTTAGCGCCTCAGCATATTCATACACGGAAGGTTTTCCTTCGAGACTTAAATTGCCAAATACATCCGGCGCCGTAAGAATATCTTTGATGAATTCATTATCCATCTCGTTATTCTCGGTAATTTTTATTTTCCCATTTATAAGAAGATAGATTTTGCTGTAGTTCCCATCTCCGTATGTAAATGATTCGCCACGATAAATGGTTCTCACCTTAACAATGGAACATGCATCCTTAATTTTTTGTTCAGGAAGATTCACGAACAAGGGATGATTTTTGATGTATACAAATTTTATTTCGTCGCTCATGGTATTTGTTTTTTTCAGTTTATAGAATAGGTTAACGTTTATTCGATGGATGATAAGGCATTTTTAATTTTTGTGATCAGCAGATGTTTTGGAGCCAGTCCAATGACATGATCGATAATCTGTCCGTTTCGAAAAAAAAGAATCGTCGGAAATTCTGTGATTCCAAAATCCACGTCTACCCCTCTTTCTTTTTCTACATCGATACAAAAGAAATTCGCTGTGTCCTGGAAAGATCTTGAAAGCTCGTCATAAACTGGTGCGATGATCTGGCAGGCGCCGCTCCAATCTGTTTTAAAATGAACAAGGCTTAGTGTCATATTGAGAATTTCTTTTTTTAATCTTGACTTTGTGATCTGTTTGCTCATCGGTTGTTTTTTTCATGAGTGCAGCCGTATATAGCCAACTGGCATGCCAGAAAAATTCCAGCAAATTTTGAATGCCATGAAACCCTTTGCCAGCAAGGGTTACATTCGATCTATAATTTTTTAATTGGAAGTGATCGATTTAAAAATATTCCCAACATATTGGGAATCTCGCAGAATATTGGGAAAAAGTATTGGGAATTATGGGAATTCATACGGTGATATTTTTCCGATTCGTCATCCTGCCCTTCGTTGACTTGCCTCACTTTTTCGTGTTCGATTTATTGAAATCGTTGGCGATGTATTCGACGTGGTTGTCAAACGTGTGACATGCCGCATGTCGCGATGCTTTTAGTTTTGCATTTTCAAAATTATCGTATGAGAAAAATTAGTTTTCGATTTTTTCTGATTGCAATGATTGCTGCATCCGTTTCAAATTTGCATGCTCAAAAAAAGGATGTATCGAACATAAATCAATACCTGGATTTTGCCGTCGCTTTTGGTAATCATGAGGGCACTGCGACATTTTCGTTTGTGCATGGCTGGCGCTTTAGCAAGAAAAAAAAATTGGAGGCAGGGTTTGGATTACGTGCTACTTCCTACGTCGGAAGT